>ERZ724506.351-NODE-351-length-16751-cov-4.663273_pt1 | contig 16751 bp, 8 predicted proteins | sample MGYA00376039_ERZ724506 | MGnify/ENA primary metagenome ERZ724506 (study PRJEB28724, sample SAMN07190887) | wastewater metagenome | isolation source: effluent of sewage treatment plant in Hong Hong | place: USA: Christiansburg, Virginia | collected 2016-03-01 ... | reverse complement strand
CATTATGTGTCACAGTTTTTTATCCAATTCTGTTTGATTTCAGAACATATTTTATGTTTGTTGTTAAATTAATAGAACATATAAAAAAGCAAAACGGAAAATTATTTTGGTTTTTCATTAGAAGGTTTTTTTTCATGAAATACGTTACTTACTTGATTATTACCGACAAAAAATATAAAGAAAAGAAAAAAATATTTGAATTCTCCTTTTATAATATATATTGTCCAAAAGGATCAAATTAATCTGAATTTTTGATATGACTAGAAAACTCTTTTAAATTATTTACTTCATTAATTATTTTTTGAAAAAAATCAATTCATTTTTTAATCATTTTTATAATAATTGTTATTAGTTAGAAGGTAAGCAGATGTTGCCGGTAAAAACATCTAAGTTTAAGTAAGCATAGCTTAGCCTGGGCCTCAGGAATTAATTTTTTGATGCCAAGTTCGTTTACTCATAATAATAGATTTCAAATTCGAATGCTTTTATGATTTCATTATTCAAGTCTTTGCCATCACAAGCTTTTGGCTTCACAGCATCAGATATACTCATGATCCATGCCTTTGCTTCTTAGGTAATTCAAGAGGCTGCCAAATCACTTAATGTGCCTATTTGTACCACGGTTTTGGCTCAACTTTTATTTCACTTCTTTTTTGCCAGGAAATCTTTCTTAGAATATGATATCAGAGACATAATGATGGGGTCTATGTACCTGGCCTGCAAATCTTAGTAAACGTTAAGAAAAAGTTACTAAATCGCAATGGTTTTTGACTATATTTTCAAAGTAAATATGAATAAATGTATAGGCTTATGAAGGAGAAAAAAGAATAACTGCTTTAGAAGTCGGACAACCTGAGTATGAGCATATTAAGAATAAAACTATTATGAAGAGCTAACTCGATATACTTTTTTAACTAGGGTTCGAAATATATCGACTTCTCGATATTCCGCATCGTTATATGGGACAACTCTTATCTCTTTTCGAAAAACACCCAAAATATAATGCAATCTGCCAACTAGCCTGGCGAAAACTAAACGATTGTTACCGTACGACTGTCTGTTTATATTATCCGCATAATATTATCGCTGCATCTTGCATATATACGAGCATGCGATAGATAGGAGGTAGTTTTCCTGAAATTCCGTGGTGGACACTGATGGAGGCTTATTAAGAAACAATACTCAACATTTAGTTAATGATACTTGATTTGGAAAGTAACAAACAGAATATCACATTTTCTCAAATTAGTTGCAAAATTAATTAAATTGGGGAGAAATGTGATCTTAAAAATGTATTCCCCGTTCCTTATTATAGAAAAATTATGCTAGAAAAAAGAGGCAAACTTAGGATAACTCAACAGAGAGAGATATAAATAACCAATAACTAAGGTAGGTAACAGAAAAACTCCACTATAATGGTTGAATAGAACAACAATAATCCATCAAAGTTCCCGGAAAGAAAAATTTATAAGATTGTGGATGAAGCAGAGCCCGAAAAAGAGTAAATTTCATATAAATAAACTGAAAATAAGTCTAAAAAGTTAATTAATAATAAAAGTTTATTGGCAAATATAAGTCAAACATTACAAAAGCATGAGACTGCTTTGAATAAGAAGGCCCAAGACTCAGTTCAAAAATAAATTGCCTTATAAAAAATTGAATAAAACTAGAAAGAAAGACCGATCGACAACATGTAAAAGAAATAAGGATCAGATGATGAAGAATAGCTCTTAGCGTTGGCAGAGCTGAGAAAGAAAATAAAATAGAATAAAAACAAGGATAAAAATTAATGATAGACTAATGATTTTTATAGCATGACAAATACAAATACAATTAATCATAATTTTGCTTTGATTGAATCTCTGTATTCCATGATTTTGGAGAAGGTTTCATCAGCTCTGACTGGATAATCTGATTTTCTGTTGAAATCGGTTATTTATTTCCAGCTTTTTACGACATCTTCAGCTGTCATCTTTTCTGGGTCAAAGAAAGCTCCCTGTCATAAATATAAATATTACTTCAGCTCTTTGCCATCTTAGCTTTGTACAGTATCCTCCTCCAATTTCGAATACTGAACCATTTTCTTTACATGAATCATGTGAAAGATAAGCAACCAATGGAGCAACCAAACTTGGTTTCAAATTAGCTAGAACATCTGGTGGCATGACTGTCTCGAGCATTCTTGATGCTGCCAATGGGGCGATAGTATTGACGAGGATATTTTTCTTTTGCCCCTCTTTAGCCAAAGCCATTGTGAAGCCGTGGATACCGAGTTTAGCAGCTGAATAGTTAACCTGACCAAAGCTACCAAAGAGTCCAGCAGCTGAAGCAGTATTGATAATTCTTCCGTATCCTTGTTCTCTCATGATATTCCAGGCAGCTCTCGAGCATGAGTAAGTACCAGTGAGATGGACTTTCAAGATAATATCCCAATCTTCCTGTTTCATTTTTTGGAATGAGATATCTCTTAATATTCCAGCATTGTTAATGAGAATATCCACCCTACCGAAGTTATCCATTGCTGTTTTTATAATTTTATCACCGAATTCAACTGAATCATAGTTGGCAACTGCAACTCCTCCTTTAGCTTTAATCTCATCGACAACTTTATCGGCAGCTTTGCTTGATCCTCCCTGACCTGTAACTGCTCCTCCAAGATCATTAACTACAACCTTGGCTCCTCGGCTTGCGAAGAACAAGGCATATTATCGGCCTAGTCCTCCACCTGCTCCAGTGACTACAGCAACTTTTCCGTCGTATCTAAGTGTCATTTTATCGAAATTATTATCATGACATCATTCATATATATAAATAAGCTTAAAAATAAAGATCTTAAAAGGGAAAAAATTAATGCTATTTATTTATAACTGTAAAAATTATAAAGGACAGAAAAAATGGAAGTTATTTAATAAAAAGTGTAAAAAAGTATAACAAATATAAACGGTCAGAATTAGAAAAATTCAATATATTAAAATTCCATTAAAACAATTCAAATCGGTGATTCAATTTAAACTTAATAATTTCAATAAGAATACATATAATTTATCAACAGATCAAGCATGTCGATGTTTCGATCAACGGAAATGAAATTTTTCACCATGCACGTTCCAAAGGAGGACACTTATTAAGTCGTCTCTAATCTGGCTGATCATAGCTTTGTACAGTTTATAGATTCTGTTCCCAATGCATTTCACAGACCCTATACACATTCTCTCAAGAGATGTGAGGAAGTCATCAACAAACTCAAACTGCTAATTCACAGAGTACACAAAGAAGGAATCGACTTACCTGAAGTACCAAATGTTTAGTTCATCTTCGATAATCATCGCAAGTGTATATAGTGTTTTATGTAGACCTGAAAGAACATCAAATGAACTCTCTCGCCTTACTAGATAAAATATAAGAAGAAGTTGACGGAAAATTCGCAGATATATAAAAGCTATACAAAGGTCTTACTGATTTCAAATAAAAAATAGACTAGCTGTAAGACTATAAGTATTTGTTGTTCAAAGCCCGTGAAGTTTTTCACTCTAAGAGCAACTCATCGTAAATCGACTTTAATAAGCACACATTAGAACAACTTCGATTAGTGAATATTTCTGGAATTATTTAATCGAAGTAAATCGAAAGATTTACAAAAATGATCTTTAGAGTAACAAAAGGAAACAGTATTCTCTATACATTTAATGTTCCAGTTGAGTCTTAGAGAAATAAAGACCATCCAAGAACTTGCTTTATATGTATTGTCGAAAGTGGGAATGTTCTCTTAACCAAAATATACAGAATATGCGAGTCATTTGGAGTCAAGAAATATAAATTGCCCTCAAACAAGGATGAAATCTTCCAAAAAATTAAATAAATTTAAGATAACATTACCGATACAAAGCAGCTGCACGTTATGACTGAAAAGAACTATAGAGAAAGTTTACAGAGTATCATCAAGGTTGGCTAATTTGATGTGTCTTATTTTGATGCTTATTGGGTGATTCTAGAAAGATAGTATTTGATTTTTCACACATTAAATCTGATGTAGGAGTCAGGAAACATCATCATTGGGTCGATTTGGGTTCCCACTGAAAAAATTGGGTTACTTTATAGGTTACTTCCATCATTTGTTAGCATTCGAGAAACTGTGCCTCCTACAAAACCTCCAACCCACTTTGAATTAAATTAATTCACTGCACCATTTCAATAAATAGTTAACACATATGGTATCCCTCGATATCAAGAAGTAAATCCAGCACTCTATGCTATCCCAGTGTTTCCCTTTTTATTTGGTGTTATGTTTGGAGACATTGGACACGGTGGAGTTCTATTAGCTATTGGTATATGGTTGAATACGAGCGCAGCAGCTAAAAAAATGGCTCCTCCTTCAATATATGGAATAAGATATTTGGTCCTCCTCATGGGAATATTCTCTTTTTATTCGGGATGGATCTATAATGAATTCTTCTCTTTGCCCCTCAATGTCTTTGGAACTTGCTACACAGAACAGCATCATGAATAAGCATTCAGAGGAGATGAAACGTGTGTGTATCCATTTGGGTTCGATCCAAAATGGTTTAGAGCTTCCAATGATCTTAACTTCTTTAATTCTTATAAAATGAAATTCGCAGTCATAATTGGTGTATTCCAAATGACATTTGGTACTTTTCTTTTAATTTAGCGATTTTTTTGAAGTGTTTGAATAGTGTTCATTTCAAAGATTATTTAGGCTTGATCTTTTAATGGTTACCTCAACAAATATTTTTCTTCTGTACTTTTGGTTATATGTGCATCTTAATTCTTTACAAATGGACAATCCCATGGGGAACATAGTAATTCCCAACCTCTTAGGCTCCTTCAATTATCGGGCAAATGATTGCTCTACCTCTAAAAATGGGATCAACAGAGGACAAACCTTTATGGGACCAATAAAATCAATAAAGACTTCAATATTTGTTATTAATGGCAGCAATATTATGTATCCCCACAATGCTTCTATTCAAACCCATCATTCTATTTTTCCAAATGCCATCTAAAAAGGATAAAAAAAGATATGATCACGGTTCTCAAGAAGAACTAGGATAAAAGCTTTATGATAATTTAGATAGTTGTGAATAAGAAATGATATAGAAAGATAAAGATAAAACAAGATCCAGTAAATCTAGCATCAAAGGAAAACCTCATGATCATGATTAGTAGCATGATATAAGTTAAATAGCAGTGCACCAAATTATAGAAACAATCGAATTTGTGCTGGGAAGTATATCAAATACAGCTTCGTACTTGCGTCTGTGGGCCTTGTCTCTAGCTCACGGCCAACTATCGAAGGTCTTCTTAGAAAAAACTATTGGTGGAGGTATTACTTCTTCAAACATTTTAATCATAGTCATCGGCATGTATATGTTCTTTAATATTACTCTGGGTGTTATTATGGGTATGGACTCAATGGAATGCTTTTTACATGCGTTGCGTCTGCAGTGGGTTGAATTCCAGGGAAAATTCTACAAAGCAGATGGTTGGAAATTTGAGCCACTATCCTTCGCAACTCCAATCCAAGCAAAAGTTAACACAAGCCGCACATTTGATTAATGATGATGTTGATAAAAATTATTATTCCATATTTACAATATCCAAATATTGATGAGATGAAGATGATGATGAAGATGAATTGATAAACAGTCTTCTAGAGACTAGCTTGTAATATTTATTAATATAGTTTTTAAATATAATGCAAATGAACAACGCGTCAAAACTGAATAGAATATTCGGAGGACAGCAAAAAATGGATATTTATCAGAATCAAGGACGAAATGTACCACCATTTACAATACAAAAAAAACCATCATAACAAGGCTCATAAAAAGTTATCCAATCTCCATTCGATGGATATATTTCTAGCTAAAACAATCTCGCTCACTCGTAATTCAGTCTTTTTACTTAGCCAAGTTTCTGATCTTAATTTATAACTAACTAAAAGACTTGTCAAATAATAACTAAACAGATACGGTGGGGTTGACCAGTCGAAAATCAGAAATGATGTTGATATCATGAAAACGGAAATTAGAACATTAAAGTAATATGTTACTCAATTGGGTGCTTCCAAGAATGAGGCGAACAAAAATGATTAAGAATTTAAATAGAAAGTTCTTAAAATTTTCGATTAAAAGCTCAATACGTATCATGCCTAAACTTCTAAAAATCTGCGAGAAGTGATAAGAAAATTCGATTAGTCTGTCAAAAAGGATTGCGATAAGAAGTATTTGCCTATTGGGTTTGTTAACGATGCAGAAATTCAATTCTTAAAACTAGAAGATCGTATTTAATTGTTATAGTCAAAAATTGATGGTAACAAAAAGCAAAGATCAAGCGAAGATTCTGTAATCTTGGCTGAAACTTTCGAGATCAGATTAAAACAAATCGAAAGATAAATATAACAATTCAAGAAAACAATGGTACAGATTCAGTAGACAACTAACAATCTAGGGTAATCTTACTCTTCATTAAAAAGCAGACAGAACGAAGAATAAGAAGTACTAAAACTAAAAATAGAAGAACTAAAAAAGAGTATCACAGAAAATTAAAAACAGTTAAAGAGTTTTAATTCCTCTGTGGAACAAGTTACGAAATAGCAGAATTAATTATCTAGGAAATTAAAAACTGTTGAATAAAATGTAAGTAAAGAACCTAAGTGGATTAACAAAATATAAAGTAATGAATCAGTCTAATATTCGAACATATCTAAAGGATTAGCCACATCAGTTGTCTATGAAGGATTCAATGGAACAAATAAGTAGTAACTATTCAAAACCCCCTATCAAGATACGCCATCGTCTCAGTAAAGCACCCCTAACTCTGACGAGATGTGTTATAGAATAGATAAATAAAATTATTTACTGGATGAAAATGGGAACTACATCCTGAACTAGCAGAACAAACAAATTCAGCTGACAGAGGAGCAAATAGGTTTGCTGAGAAAATCGACATTGGTGAAACTGTGTGAATGATCTATTTACTTTTATGATAATTTAGACGTAAGTATAGTTAATCGAATAATAATAAAATATTATGTAGAAACAGGTCTCAAGACCACGAAAAGGAGATATAAACAATTATAATATTGAGGCGGAAATAGGGCACGGAGCTTCAGGGGTGTGCTACAAGGCTATTTCGAAAGTGGATGGCAGTGTTTGCGCAATAAAAAAAATTTCGATTAGTAGCATCAAAGTAAGAAAAAAATAAAAAATAGGGCAACAGTCTCAAGATGGCTCAAAAAGAAGTGTAAATGCTGAAATAACTCAACCACCCAAATATTATAAAGTATTTAGATTCCTTTGTGGAGGAGGGTTACCTTTGCATTGTTATGTAGTATGCTCAGAAGGGTGATTTACATGCAGTATGGATATAATTTATGTAGATGCTCAAGAGAAAAAAAATAAAACAGCATTTTTACTCCTAGTCTTAGATTTGGGACATGGCTCGGCAGTTAATATAAGCGTTAAAGTATTTACATTCTAAAAATATTGTTCATCGAGACTTTAAAACACTCAATATATTTATCGGCTAAAAAAATAATCTTTTGGTATATCTTTTTTTACTCAGGTTGGAGATTTAGGTGTTTCTAAGATTATCAAAAATGATATGGGTCTCTACAGTCGAGTCGGTACTCCCCTGTACCTCGCTCCCTAGATTATCAAGTATTAAAAATATGATTACAAGGCAGATATTTGGGGTTTGGGGTGCGTCATGTATGCGATTTCGGCACTCACTCATCCATTTTAAGGTAAAAATATCATAAGCCTTGGTCAAAATATTCTACATAATGAACCCAAAATGATTACCAATTATAGTAATGAATTGAATTTGTTTCTAAGAGCCATGCTATAAAAAAATCCCTTAAAAAGACCTGATGCAAAAAGTTTGCTCTTACAATATTTTTCACCTTAATTATAAAAATAAAGAAATTCTGTCTAAATGATAAGGAATACATAGAATTTGGGGATAGGAAAGAATTAAATAAAATAAAAAGAAACAAAGTATAATACTTTTGTAGATCCCAACAATTTTAATAGAATTTCAAAGGCAATGCCAATTTACACAAGTGAAATGCAGCTAAAGGATAAAAAAACCAGCAATAAAAACTTAAACACTGAAGAAAAACTCCATAATAATGATGAAACAATCATCCTCCAGCCATTGTCTGTTAAAATGGATTACCACCAATAAAAAACTAGGATTAGAGCAATGTTCAATCATCCTAGAATAAAATTAGTTTCAAATCGACTAATTGAAGATAAAATGGGCGAGAAATCAAAACTTAATGATAATTCAGTTTAAATTGAATAAGGGTACAAAATAGAGTAAAAGTATTCGAGTTCTCATGTCAATTCTAGATACAAACACGAAAGCGAAAAAATACAAACATAAGCTCATGAACATCGGAAAATAGATAAATAATAAGAAAAATTTATTAATCATAGGAATATTCAATCTGCTAAGCCAAAGCTCAAGCTGGATAACTCACTCCAGAGATAGCAATACTCGAGCTGTGAAAAAATTGAGAAAAATTTTGTTATCAGCAGTATAAATCGGATGTTCTTTGAAATGAATGGAGAGAAATAATAAAGAAAGATGCCCACAAGACCCAAAAGTGGATTGGGACGTAAAACGATGGTGAGTAATAACTAAATAAAATACATAAAAAGAGGAGATTCTTCAAATGAAAGGAATATGTCCCACACTCGAACCCAAATCCTACGTAAACCTTAAATGATAATAATTTGAATTTTTCAGAAATAATCAAAAATATATCAAGCGTACCAATCATGTAATTTATTCTTGTTTATATTTGATAGCCTTTCCATCAGCTTTTTGTTTTTGAAGTAATCTCTGTCGGTTTATCGGAAAGATATAGATGGTTTTTGCATTTGGATACGCCCAAACATTTTTACATTTTCTCTTTATATATCCTATATTTGTTGTTTTCTATGTGTTGCGTTCAGAGAACCTATATGGTTCTGTGAGAATGATGAATGTTTTTTTTTACTTTTCGACAAGCCCGATATTTTCTCAAAGAGTAACCTATTTTCTCTTTCTATTTCAGTATATTTCGTTTAAAGGAAATAAGTTTTTTTGGGGTTTTATTCTAACAGATCACGATAAGTTAAAGTATGATTCTTGCTTGAGCTTCGTTTGCCTCTGAGCTGCTAAATCTTTTTTTTGTGATTATTCATAATGATTGCGATATCAAAATTAGATGGAGTGGATTTAAGATTGGGAACTAATGGCAATCGTTATTGGCTCATTACTATAATTTTATTATTATTATATATACTAATAATTGAGATTTGAGTTAAATTCAATAATTGAAAGAATATTCAATTTGTATATTTTTTGCTGTTGTTACCTCTTGAGTCAAGTCCAAAAAGGAAATTGGATCCTTTTTTTGATTAATTGAGCGTCTATCTCAATTCAGGGTGATTTATAATTTGTTTTTTAAAATTCTGTAATATTCGATTTCCTTTCTACTTTTTCTATTTATTATCTCCCATGATAGATTAAAGGAGCTTTTTACGCCTGAATTGGCTCACATTCAGCTTGAACGACATATTTTTATCAAATTATTATCCTAAACTGCCTGTGCTCATTTCTATGATAAAATAAAAACTACTTTGAAAAAAATCAAACATAGCTGAATTTTTAGTATTCTTTGACTTTCCTCTCTTGATTTTTAGCATAATTTACAAGAACTAATCAAATTCTATTTTTCCTGAACCGTCCAAATCAACAGCTGAATCAAAAAAAATTTTACATTGAATCAATTTTTCTACTTCTTATCGACTCTCAGATAACCCAAAGGCAATGAAGGGATCTTCAAGCTATTAAACTCCTATTGACCCATTTTTGTTTTGATCTAAGCTATTAAAGTATTTCCTTAGCTCAATTAAGGCACTATCTGAAAAGGATATGTAGTCTTATTTGCCATGATTTTTTAACCAAGATCTCTCATAAAAACCGCTATAAAATACTTAATGAGGTGGCTGAGAAATGTTCTATTTTGAATCTGGCTCGATTTTATTGGAAAACTTCATGGGAATAAATAATAGATTAAATAGAAAAAAAACTGTTCTATAAATTTAGAAATAGAAAATACCTTTACATTTTTTGTTTATTAAATCAATCATGAAGGAAATATGCCCCTGGGCCTGGTGTTTCATTATCAGGGTTCACTAGGAACTGTCTGCCACTGTTTTAGAAAGTACCCTTTTTATTTATAGAATCATGTTTATGAGGCCTAGAATATTGTATTTTATAAGTTGAAGGGCCTGGCTCGAAACTAAAGTTAAATAATTATTACTTTTTGAAATCATTAAACCTTTTCAATATCTTTCTGATTGAATAGGAAGGACTCTCTTATTTGACATTGGAAAAGTTTAATTAATATTTTCCGACCCCTGGATTATCAATCGTGATTTATGGTTGATAGTTCATCTGACGACCGTGGTGTAAATACAGTTTGTCATAGTTCTCAAATGATTTGAATTTGTGACCTTTATTTCCTAAGTTTAATTTAACTTTACTTGTACCATAGCTTGTTCTAGAATAAGAGATCTATCGAATTTTTTATATAGACTCAGGATTATAAAATTAAAATTAATCATCCTACTTTTTCTTTTAATTTTGGAAATATGAAGCACTTGAAGGTTGTTAGCTTGATTATCTTTTGACAAAATGATCTCTTCGACAAGATTTAGTAAAACTCACCCCTCTATCAAGGCATTTTCTCAGTTAAAAGCTTAGGATATGAGGGTTTTTCATTTTTTCTCTTTAAGTACTCTCGAATCTTCCTGATTGAGGAATCTTAAATGCAGGGCTGATATCTCTGGTCTTATTTAAAAATAAATTACCATTGATGTAGCTGACAGAGTCCAAAGATCTTTGGTTTTATTCTTTATTTTGTAATTTATGGTCTTTGATCTCACAATGCCCTCCTTTATCAGGTTAGTGCTTTTGAAAGGCTTTTTCTTCCTGATTTCTTCAGTTTAGATAGTTTTATCTTAAGATTATTCTAAAATATTTTTATACATGGTGACAATAATCTCTTAAAAATTTCAGTGTGAGAATAAAAATAATTTTATAAAAAGATCAAATTGATCCAAAAATTAATTCTTTCCTTTTAAATATGATTCTTGATTATCTTCATCATTATTTTTATTGATAATTTTCAAGTTTTAATTTAATATATGAATGAACAAAATTTAAATCATTTCATAAAGAGTTATTCAATGATTTTACGCTTTGTAATTTACTTTTTAGATCTGTCAACTTACTCCTCAGTTCATTTGGACGGGCTGAGTTCTTATAATTTGCGATAATTGCCTAAATAAGAAACTTTTTACTTTTCTATTTTATTCGCTCATGACTCGCCAATCTCGATCAACAAGTCTCCTTACTTCGTCAGGATCTAAATCAGAAAATCTCTAACAGGCCTTGATTCTCATATTGTTTTTCCATAGAATCTCTGCTAATCCCTCTGTAGAGTTATCCGAAACCCAATTTAGAAGATTTCCACATTGATAAGCTAGGTCAGCAACCTACGTTAGAGAAAAGGTACAAAGAAATCTTGCTATATTGTGGGAACAAACTCTGCATCATCGATATTGATAATCTCATTGAGCGATCCCTTATTATTTGTTTTTCTTTAATTGTTAGTCATTGAAGAAGCGGCAATTTTTATAAAATATTTGATCCTCTGTAATATAATATGGCTGATCCATAGCTTCTCAATATTAAAGTATAATAACAATTCAACGGTAAAATTAAAAAATGTAAGTCAACGAAATATACTGCATAGGTTCCAACAAATTTGGACAAGCGGGAGCAGGCAAAAAATACCATAATCAAACATTCACATCTTTCAATCGAATTATTTTTCCTGTTTTTGTGAAGCAAGTTGTCTGTGGATCACATCATTCTGGTCTACTAACCCTTGATGGTTTTGTATATATGATGGGGAGTAATATTAATGGCACATTAGGCACACCCACTGCCACTATCAATTATTCTTATTGTCCTATCCTTGTCTAAAATCTACACGATGTTAATAAAATAAGTTCAGGGTATCATCATATGTGTGCAATTAGCTAAGGAAGGCTGTACAGTTGGGGCAAAGGAGTAGATGGACAATTGGGGACAGGCAAGCAGATCAATTGTGCAATACCTACATTAGTTTAATCATTTGGAGAGGATGTAGAAGAAGTCAGCTGTGGGTTGAATCATACTTTAGTCAAAACATCAAACAAGAAGTGTTACGCTTTTGGAAATGGTATATATGGTCAATTAGGAATAGGAAGCAATAAAAATTCTCTTAGTCCTGTCCTTGTTAAAATAGAGAGAGCCGATTAAATTTCTGCCGGCGAGAATTTTTCACTATTTCTCAAAGATTCTATACTGTATGGATCGGGTGATAATACTTATGGGCAAATTAGTCAAGAATTAAAAAAGAAATATGCATTAGAGCCAACATAAATCAATATAAGTAAAGTAACAACAATTAGAGCAGGTAAATTCTCAACTGCAGTTCTATAAGATAAGTGTCTATGTATATGGGGATCTAAATAGCATATGAGTCCATTAAGACTGAACCAAGTAGAGGGTTATATCATGGATATCCAAACAGGTGGAAGTTTAGTCTATTGTTTAACTTCTCTAGGAGAGTTATATGAATGGAAAAGTAATGATCCAAATTATCAGAATGAAATGAAACAATCATAATTAAGAGAGAAAACTATACTTGGATTCGCTGTTGGAGAGTCTCATAGCCTAATCCTTGGTGATATTGTTAATTAGATTGAAGATTACGAGACTCAGTTTAAAGTTCTCGAAAATATTGCAGACTCCAATTCTTTTTAAAGCAAAGTGATGTCTTAAAAATCGAGTGTATAAAAGATACTTAACTAAAACAGTTGTGTATCAAGCTAAGCACCTTCAATTAGTTGTTAGCATTATAGTAGAACTCCAAGCTCAATCATGAGATAACCAAATAATTTTTTAAAAACATAATCTAAACTCAATATCCAAGTAGGATAATTTCTCAAAGATAACATCCAAAAAATAGAATCGAAACAAAATATAACTGCAACATCTCAGATCAGGTAGAGATTATAAAGAGGTTAGAGCTAAACTCATGTTATAAAGAAATCAGATCCATAAGTTTCTGAGTGCATGATGAAGATATCCTAAATCATGAATTTATTGTAAAAAAATAATGAACTCAATCATGTCCCATCAAATGCATAGGAGTTTAGTAGAAAAATGGCCAAAAGCAAAATGGAGAGATCTGTAAACAAATAGAACAAACCAACTCCAGAAAGGAAAAATCGTGAGTTGATAATGTAGCTCAGATAGAAAGAATTAAAGATCAGTTAGTTACAAGAAAAACTGAGCCGCAAAGACATATAAATCTAGTCCCAAAGACAATTAATTAATTTGCTTAGAAAAATTGTTCCTCAAGAATGAGTTTCAAATAAAAATATTTTTAATTTGTTGGACTCAATCTCATTTATAACAATCTCAACAGAAAATTAATTTTTATTCGATATTAAAGAGCTTTGAATAAGATCATTTTTAAATATATTCGTTATTATTTAAATGAGATAAGATTTAAAATAGACGCCACAAAAGAATATCCCCAGGTCGCATAGAAAAAGATTTATGGACTAATCCATCTGCAAAGATCTTTCCTTACCTTTCCCTGAGTCTTTTTGTACATCTCACGATATTTCTTCAACTCTAACTCCTTTAAGGAAACAGCCTTAATATTTGTTGACTCCTTCGCCTATAAAAAAGGATTTATTTTCTCAGCTCTTAGGAACTGAACTAAAGCACTACGAGCAAGAAGATAGGAACTAATTTATCATCTAATAATAAAGCATGACTATTTCAGATAGTGATTAAAATTAGATATCTGAAAATGGAATGGAAGAGGAGGAATAGAGTTAAGTAAACTGGAGTGAGTAGAGTGGTCTTAAGAAAAGAAAAAGAAAAAGCACTGCTCAAATAAAACTTCTTAAACAATAACTAGATGACTAAGCTAATTGGACAAAAGAGAGGATAGCTAAAATGGCAGATATTACAGGTTTATCTCAGTCTCAGGTTTATAAATGGTTTTGGGATCAGAAGAAAAAACAGAACAAACAGAAGATTTAGTTATAAAAATTAGTAAATGACAAAAGAAAAATGATTAAAAAAGACATTGGCTATCGAGTTCATTTAAATCCTGATAAAAGCCAAGATTAGTAAAAAGAAAATCAGAGAGACAATGGAAATAATAAAATGACGAAAACTAAACTAAAAGCATCATTAAACATGGCATAGGGACATGAGACCACATAAAAAAAAATAAAAAGGAGACTTATATTCTTTTGATAATTAAAGTTTTTTAATATTTAGCGAATAAAAATATACATAGGTCATATTGAGATGGGCTTTGAGGCAACATCTAAACTCTTCTTATCTAAATATTAATTTATTTACGTATTGCTAATAACTTATCCTCTAATTGCTTTCTTTGGTTTTTTAAGTCTGACATAATAATTTTGTTGTTTTACTCCCACTATTCATAATAACTCTTTAGAATTGTCCTCGCATTTGCTCTTTTTTTTACTTTATTGACTTCGATTGCAATCTGGACATTCTTTGATCGTTATTTCTTTTTCATTTCCGGATCATACGTTACAGGTGTTGTTATCAGAGATTTAAATCTTGTATCATTAGGATTTTTTTAATCTTCCACTTCTCTGACCATACTCATTGTCAATCTCTAATCACTCTGTTGAATATTGGGCATCTAAGCGCTAACACAGGAGATTTTATCACTGAAGTAATCAGAGATTCTATCGTTTTTCTATGAGTAGTGCTCTACTAATTTTCGATAAAAAGTAATCAGCCTGGTTAAATTTTGTTGAGTTTTATATTTCTTGAATGCATCTTCAGCTCCAAGTAGCTCATTTATAAACTCGGCTTTTAAGTTTTTAGGCTATTATTTATCTATTCTGGATGGAGATAGATACACATTATTACCTTATCCTTTTTTCTTCATTTTTTTAATAAAAATATGAATAATGATAAACTATTAATTTAATATGATCTGCTTTATCTAAAATGAATGGCAAAAATTATCAAATAATCAAGAAATAAAATAATCTGTAATAGAAAGGCTTCAAACCTCATCAAGCTGCTTCTAATTATGGTAAGCTCTACACCTTCTCAGGATTTGATAAGATTTAAAAATAAAGTCTGCTCCTCATTTGCTAAACACATAACTAATTTTTATATTATAAATAACAAAGTATTCTCTGAAATCCATCCTTTTATTTCAATCATGACGCTCATCTATGCAGCTTTTTGCCACATGATCATCATCTTCCAAATAATTTAATTCATCTCACCTGCAACCTATCAAGTTATGGCTTTGAATCTTTTTATTCCCAATCAAGTTTTTAAGGTGAACACTTAATATGAGCAAGGTACTTAAAACCTTTGTATATAAGCAGTTGAAGCAAATGGGAACGCTTCTGTCCGCATAGAGAAGATAAATGTTAATCAAAATCTGATAGGATCTTCAAGTAACGTTATCACTGGTGTTTCTGGAAATTACCCTTGCTTAAATAGCCAAATCTTTCCATTGACTTTTAATTGGTCAATGTATTATGTGAGAGTTGTGCCAACAAGTTCAAATTTTTTATCTTATAAGTTTTCTTACTACTCAAATAGTAGTAAATCAATTAAGAGCACCATCTACAGCAGCTCATATGTTGATAGTACTCCATATATATTTGGTTATTTATTCACAGGTGAAGTCTGCTCTTCAGATTTCATGTTGAAGTACACTCCACCTACAAATGGTGTGCCAACAACTCTTATGGTGACTCGAAAATTTAGCAATGGCACTGAAAAAACCGAAAATTATACTGCAAATGGGTATTCTTCAACACAATTACAGATAAACTTGACCAACCTGAGTGGATTAGCGAGCTGGAACTTAAAAGTGTTGTATAACACTGGATTAACCTACACTACCCTTAATCCCTACTATTTATAAGTAGTAAGAGTTGTGAATAACATCTCATCACAGTCTAATTGCTGCATGAATCAAAACTTAAAATATAATAGTACAATTCTAAAATGTTCCACTGAAAAATATGTGGATTGCACAAATTTAACATATTGCACATAGACTCAATGTGCAGCATCTTCTTCTTGTTTGAATCTTAACTGTTCTGTTTCATCAAATTGTGTGTATCCTAAGTGTGCAAATAGTACTTCTTGTAATTCTCAAAATAAAAATCCATCAGTTTCAAGTTCCTAATCAAATTCGGATGCTTTAATCGGTGGGCTGGTTGGAGGGATTGTGGGAGGTATCCTAATCTTAGTTGCCATAGTAGGCATTTGCATATATTGTAAGAAAAAGAAACTGCAAGAATAATAACGTCATTACCAAGAAAACGTTCAACAAATGGTCTCATAAAATTTCTTCATTTCTTAAAGCATGAGTCCTTATAAAATAAGCTCAAGACAAGCGACATAATTCGATGATGTTGACTGTGCTGTGTGTTTAGATACTGGGTGCAATGTATCTTTGAAATGCGGACACTCATTCCATTATAGATGTATATTAGATTGGCTAAATAGAAATAATATGTGTCCAAATTGTCGGGCTTTAATATCAAGAAGGTAGTAGAAAAAAAACAAGGTCATTCCAGAAAGAG
>ERZ724506.348-NODE-348-length-16831-cov-4.092155_pt1 | contig 16831 bp, 8 predicted proteins | sample MGYA00376039_ERZ724506 | MGnify/ENA primary metagenome ERZ724506 (study PRJEB28724, sample SAMN07190887) | wastewater metagenome | isolation source: effluent of sewage treatment plant in Hong Hong | place: USA: Christiansburg, Virginia | collected 2016-03-01 ... | reverse complement strand
GTTTCATTTATCTCATTGAAATTCAAAGTATTAGATAGAAGAGTGTTTAATAAGCTAGCCAATTTACAAGAACTCAAAGCATCTTTAACAATCGATAGCCAAAGAAAAGAAGAATGATTGTTGGCCACATGAGCCGAAGGCATAATCTAATATCAAAAAATAGTGTAAATTTACTTGGAAGTATCAAAGATATCATATATTTTATGAAATAGTACTTAAAAATGAGTAAGTTTTTATAAGTGATTGAGTTTGCTCAACTTTTATCCAAAGCCCACTTTTTTAAATGGCAAAATAGAATCATGTAGTTTAAGTTTTTAAAAAAGTAAGTCTATTAGCTTGGTCTTTTGGCCTGTTTATAATTAAAAAAGTATGGAAAGTCCATATTTTTCTTACGATACTTAATAAGTAAAAACCCATTGAATTAATTGTATCTAGGAATTGCTGAAAGGATCATGAGAGAGAGCAAGTCAGGAAAACTATTTATAAACAAATTGATCAAAAGGGGAGCAGAGAATGCCACCAATGAGCTATAGATTGAATAAGAAAACGAAACAAATTCGAAAGAATAGGTAAAGCTATATTATTTAACTGGAATATAATACATGGAAAATTGTTTTTTCGAACTCGCTTTGAACATGTTCAGTAAAGTGGCAAAAATTTTATAAGAAAATGAAGAGATTTCCCAGAACTAATAGGATAAATTTATGTGTAAGTCCACTTTTATGTGCATGAGCACCTGCTTTTTACAAATGGCTTCAAGTAGAACTGTTTTTAATAAGCTAGACTATGTAAATAGATCAGCTTTTTGCCTCGCTAAATATAAGAGTTACTGCGCACATGATGGCTAGTTTAACGAAGAAGTAATGTACAATCAAGGTAGATGGTACAGCTATGTAAAACTGTACCCTAGAGCAATGGAGGCGTTCGAATAGATATTAGAAAAGGGGAAAAATAAGTAGGTTGAAATTCGATCAGCATTAAATTTAATTATCATCTACAAAGATTTAGATTTATATGATAAAGCTAATGAAGTGAGTAAGAAATATTTCAGTCAATAATGAAGTTCATCCTTACTGATGACCTTATGATTTTAGAGAACTGAATAATTTATTGATGAGAATATTTATTAGATGAAATGAATACATAAATATAAATAATATAGAGGAATATTATTAATGCAGGAGAGATAGAGATAATATGGAAGATCGCCATACCTGAACGCCCTGAAAACAAAAGATGGGCCATTCCTGCCGAAAATCCACCGAGGGGACACCCAGGACAAAAACCAAACAAAATCGAAGAGCAACAGAAGAAATCATTACAACTAATCTATATTCAAAGGAAAATAATAAAAGTTATAAATGGCAAAAATACAATAAATGGATATCGAAAAGATCCTAAACTCCAAGGAATATAAAGAGATGGAGCAGCAACTAGAGCTTATGGAGAAAAAATTTGTTCAAGAAATTAATGAAATTGAGGATGTAATTGTTCACATTTATGTAGAGAAAACAGCAAATATCAGTCAAAATTGATAAGCATAAAGCAGACAGTTATAAGAACAAGTACAGTCTGTGGGAACTGAAGAACTAAATTCTAGAACTAGAAAATATAATGAAAGATTAATAAAATTAATTGCAAAGATTGGAGTTCTAAATGGGTTATAAACAAGACCAAAGCGAATCTGACAAGAGTGGGCAGGACAACTTATAGCCTTGAATTCAATCCATTTCAATGGTAGCTCAGCAACTCTTAAAGATGTTCTAATTTTATTTATTTATACAGACTCCTTCTTGATAAATGAAAAGCTAAGTTGGCAGTCCTATTCTTCTGATAGTGGGTGAGCTATATTAATAACTGTATTAATTCATAATCTATTAAATGGCTATTAATTTTATAATCTATTATTACCATCGTATTCAAATAAAGAATGACTGAAAAATCAGGAGTTAACTTGCTGGCACTTCAAAAAAACATTCAGGATTCTCTCATGAAGCCTAATGCCAAATAGTCTTGCTTCATGTTCGAATAGTAATAGATCTCGCTATATTTTTAGCAAACTTTTGCTCTTGTATTCAGCAAATTTTGGTATCTATGTCATGCCACAAATGAATGCTATTGACAGTATGATCGTATTTATCTTAGTCTGGCATGGAGTGGTGTTTGTCCGTTATGGAATTTTTAAAGATGGAAAATTTAAATTTAGAATGGTGTTCTAAAATTTTCCAAAGAGGCCTCCTAAAGTTTATTTTATGAACTAAGTTTATCATCCCAATGTTAACCCTGAAGATGGCTTGCTTGATTTAGGAAACGATTTAGAAAAAGACTGGAATTATGGAACAGAACACTTAATATTTACTGTAGTGTAGTATATCAGGCTCTTATTTCTCGACGTCCGCTTTTTTGAAAATGTTTAATCCTATAATAAGCAAGCAGGCTAACTATTTACGAGCTCACCTGACTAGTTCTTTATAAAAGTTAGATAATGCGTTGAAAATTCGAAAAATCAGTTATTTTAGAACTATCAAGATACTAGTTTCAAAGTAAAGAGTTAGTTATTTAGTTTACTCCGTTCACAGCTAAGCATGAAAAAATAAAAGACAACCTCAAAGAAATATGTGAGGACCAAAGCCTTAGTATATAAGAAAAGAAGAAAAAATTTATAAAATCTTTAAAATAAAACCAATGATCTACGTAACCTTAAAGCATATTCAAATATTATCAAATAATATCATCTATGAAAATCAAGATTATGAATGAGTATGAAAATTTGAAGGTTGGTAGCATTTTATAACTGATTTTTAATGTTAGTAGGCATAAATAAGTTGAGTGTCTAATTCAGAATCTACATGAATTTTCCAGTTTTAGTTTTAAGCGCTTGGCAAAATTGTGCGTTTGAAAGTTTTATTGAAAACTAAATCATGTTCTAAAAGAACTCCATCATCTTCTAGAAAGATTAGCCCTCTTATTTCTCCTTTTTCTCTTTTAAAATATATTGATTGATAAACCTATTCATTTTTTACATCAGGGATTACAACTTCTCTGGTTGATTTTCTCCAATTCCATAAGACTAAATTTCCATTCATTTAATTGACTGCTATATATTTGGAATTATCAGAGACATGACCAATTCCGTTTAAGAGAGTTCGTACCCAAACATTCCTGCCCACTCTGCATGGCTCACCAGAGAGCAGATAATAGCTGCCATCTGAAAAATATTTAATATTGTAAACAGGCGGGGTTATGAAGTTCACATTAATGGGTTTTTTCATCCTCAAATCATGCTGGATGACGAGATTAGAGACTGAGACTACAAGTGGGCTGGTTGGATGAGCTGATGCTGATATTGGAGTTTATTCGTGCCCCTAAATGATGATAGAATTACTTTGAGGGACATTGACTTCTGCTTAATCATATCAAAAATAGTAATTTCATTATGGCTGCAAGTGAGAAGAGTCGATCCCATGGCCTCAATATCAATCACGTCAGTCTTATCATAAACGCTGAAAATATTGGTAAGTATGTTCGATTTTGCATCATATCGAAGAACTTTCCCATCGGAGTAGGCTGCATACAAAGAATTTGAAATTGATTGGGTTATGATTTTGTTGAGGACGGGGGTGACAGGCTACTCGGAGTTATTGAGAGTAGGATAGTGATAGGTGAAATAAGGGTGTTCCTCAATCAGACACTATTATTAATCCATATATAATTTATATCTTAATATTTCAAGTCAGGCGTATTTTTATGAAAAAATTTAGGGAGCAGCTGCGAGACATATTTCGAAGAAAATACTATAATTCGAGATATAATTATTTAATATGAATCATATAAAAATTACCATATGGTCGATTTTAATTATTATAATATCTTAAGATATGCAGACAGGAGGTGAGACTATTTTTGATAAAATTGTTAGAAAATAAATTCCTTCTTCAGTTGTTTATGAAGATAATGATGTTCTCGCATTCAGAGACATCAACCCACAGGCTCCAGTTCATGTTCTTGTTATCCCTAAGAATAAGGATGGTCTCGTTGGAATCTAGAATGCTTAAGATAGACATGCGGAAATTCTTGGAAAATTAATGGTTGCTGTTGCAAAGGTAGCGAAATTATAAAAACTGGAATAGGGATATCGAGTAGTAATAAATAACGGAAAGCACGGAGGCCAGTAGGTGCCTCATTTGCACATTCATGTTTTAGGTGGAAAACAATTTACTTGGCCGCCTGGAACTTCCAAATGATTATTCAATGAAATTAAATGTTTAAGATAGATTTAATTTTATGTTAAAAAAGATGTAGTTCTTTTAGCGAGAGCATTTTTTAATAATTTATGCGAATGATTTTGATTGAATTATAATTAATAATAAATATTAGAGATGGGAGCTCATAAAAGCTTATTGATGAAGCGAAGACTCGCTAAAAAGCAAAGACAAAACAGACCATTACCTAACTGGTTCAGATACAAAACCGAAAACAAAATCAGATACAATGCCTTCAGAAGACATTGGAGAAGAACAAAACTAAAAATCTATTGATCATAGATGCATATTTAAATATTAAACAATCCTTTCTCTTAATAAATAAAGCCCTGTCATCCTGTAGAGTGTACTTTCCTCATATTTTCCCCGCACAGATGTCCTGTTCATTTTAAGGGTAATTTCAGATAATGGCTATAAATAATTGAATATCCTGTTAATTTATATAAAATCCAAGTATTAATTTTTATGATTACAATATTCAAGAACATCAATTACAGAAATTTAATAAGCTTTTCCACCAAAAAGCAGTACGAAAAAGGACTGCTTAAAGTGAATAAGCAAAAATTAGACTAGACTATTGGTGGCCATCTTATATATCAATCATAAAAATCAAGAAGTTTTTTCATCACTGGGCTTGCTATCCTCAGTGGGTTAGGATTGTCAGTTTTGATTTATCAAATTGAAGGTACCATTAATAATTTAATTCCTTTGATTATTTGTATAGGGGCTACGATCTTTTATCAAAGGAGATTATTCAACACAGTTAAAAAAATAATCATATAAAAATCAGGGGAAGATATGAGAATATAACGTTATGGGATATTAGGATCTGAATTTATGGGCAAAACTCTGGTAACTCCGATATATTTAATGCAAGGAGTGAGCAAAAGGTCAATAAATAGAGGAGTTGTGATCGAAGGCGGTGGGAAATTTGGGTATGAATCTTTCAAATACTACTTTCACTCATAAGGTGTCCAGGATAAACCTATTTTCGATGCAGTTATGAGTGGAACATGTCTCAAATATGTTGATAAATTTTGATCTATGCATCTTACTTGGGTTATTTCATTAGAGTTTATAATGAATTGAATTTAATTGATAAATATAATATTAGGAATGCAATCAGGCCGAAAAATAACTCCCATTAAATAGTAAATAATGATTTAATACAGTTCCCCAGAAAAAGCATAGTAAAAATCAGCTCAAATTTACTAAAATTGTTTAAAGATACTAAAAACAGAGACTTTCTAACAGATATCAAAATGGCTGATTGAAAATCGAATCACAACCATGGCAATTAAAAGTTAAAAGTGCATCAATATATTAAACCTCTCCAATTATCTACTCAAGTCGATGGTCGTGTAAAATGAGCCAAGCTAACAATTTTTGAACCGATTGGTGGATAATTTAAAAAATAGTAAAAAATCATATGAATTCTGTCGCTTGTTAAAGTATTTTGCTGCCAAGGATTACTAGTTTTAGTATCTTTTGAATGTAGCCAAAGCAGAAAATGGATAAAAGGTGGCCTTTTATCTGAAATGTCGGTCGGCTATCATTGATTCGTTTCTGAATAAGGGTAAAAAATAGTTATTGAACAACATATTCGCAGACGAATGTACAAATATGTAAATGTAGAGGAATGGTTCAAGATAATAAAGAAAGTGTATAAAAATGTGAGAGAATAGCAAATGATATAGTTGTTTACGGATACAATTAAGTACCATTACCTGAACATAAAAAAAAATCAAAACGAAGAGTACGAATTCATTAATGTAGACTGAACGGATCATAAATATTTCGAATATGTCAGATTATCAATCAGAACATTCGAGCTGCTCAAAGTATTTAGGATTATGATGTGAATTAAGAAGGAAGGACGAGCAGAAGTAGAAATGAAGATTATGATCGCAACGATACAAAAAGTAAGGAAAAGAGGGCCAAAAGACTATTTGATAAAAGTGTAGTTGAGGGATTGGAGTCAGAAGATCGCGAGCTCATCAGGATCTTATCTTACAAAGATAACAATATAGCGAAACTTTTGGAGCAAAAGCACTAAAAAGTAAAGAGAAAATATTAATATAGATGATTGAACTTATCGTAGATGACGTTTAAGCAATGAGAAAAGGTATTGAAGGATAAAAAAAGAAATATGTTTAGCTTTGGAAATAGAAAGAATAAGTGTTAAAGTTAACAGAGCAGTTAAATGGCTTGACTCTGAATTATATGATAAATGATACACTATAAAATGAGTAGAAATTACTTAAAGTTATTGAACTGTTCAATAACAAATACAGGAAGAACCCAGAGGCAATGAAACAAGCACAAAAAATAAGGGAGTCGAGAAAAAATAAACGGATGATATAAATGATAGAGAGATAATAGAGATAAAAAGATTGATTTATATTTTGTTCTATCTAAACATTAAAATTCCTTAAGAGTTTATTTTCAATGTAAATCATGTCTTGACTGAAATCTTCACACTTTCTATGACTATTTCATGAGTTATTTCTTTGCTTTGAATTACTTGGCAAGTTTAGCTGATTTTTAAATGGCGCTAAGATGAGGATAATACTTCTTGTAGACGAACTCCATTTGAGTGCAGAAAATAGAAAATTAGGATGGAGGCTTGCCTGTTGTTTTATCCAGCTCTCGATTTCGTTTTAAAATGCTCTCTGGCTTGTTCATTGCTAATAATGACCTTAAATATTAGTTATAATAACTGAGTTTAATTTAGTCAGTATTTGATCAAGGGTTAAGTTTAATTATAAAGAATCAACGAAAATATTTCTTCTCGATTAATTCAGTATCTTTGTTACTGAGCTTCCTCTACCTTACTTCAGGCTCTTTAGCATAATTCTTTAATTTCTTTAGGACAGCCTCCCTTGTCGAGCTGGGCTAATAAAACTTAAATTTCTCTGACTATCTATCTTTTTCTTCGACTGAGCAGTAATTGTATTTGTTTGCTTATCCGTCTCCTCTGTTTATCCTTTGTAGTATATTTTATTTATTCCCATAATCCAGTTTACGGATATTGTAGCATTCTTAATTTGGCTACGTTGTTATTTTGTTATAGCTGGATTTTCTCTTGTTCTGGGAGTTTCGGCTATAGCGTTAGACTTGAGCTTATAATCCTCTTCTTCGGTACCCTCTTTCTTCAAGATAAGGCTTGATCTGTTATTTTTCTTCATTTTCTTATAAGTTTTAGTAAGTATTTTCCAAAGAATCCAGGTCTCTTCGATTTGATAATCGAGCCCTGCTCTCAGAATTTCTTTTTAATCCATTCTCAGATGTGTATGACTGAATTGCAATCATAGAAATCAATCTCTGCATGATAACCTGCAAATAAGAATTCCTTTCCTTCTTGTTATTCTTATCATTGGTCTCCAAGCATTCCAAATATTATCGAGAGGCACCTTTAAGCTATTAATCCTGAATGTAAGAGTTATAGGTGTGGAATATAGCTTTAATATCAGATATGATTTCCTACACAAACTATTTATGGCTTTTGTTCTCCTATCGAATTGAGGCATACAGTTTGATAAATAAGTCAAACTATTTATTTAACTCATCAATACATTCAGTGATTGTTTATATCTCATTTTTTCTACTTCTGTATCCATTGTTTCTATTTCTGTGGTCATTTTATTCCCGGTTCTATGAGAGTGCTTTCACTTGATGGATCAGCTCCAATAGCCGACCTATTGATTTATAATTCTATATTTATAGCTTAGATATTGATTGCTTTGCCTGCAACTACTTTCCATTGACCAGTTAATTTTACATCTCCTTTATTTTTTATAAATAATTGGTTATTTTGCGCTAATTGTTGTAGGCTTTACACTCTATCTCCTCGATATACTTCTATTTTTACTTTATATATCTTTATTTTTACTGCATATTGTTCTTCAATTTCTCAATAAACACTTATTTTTACTCGATTTGGAACTGCATGCTTTTATTTTTGCCGTTTGCCTCCGCGAGCTTTTGCTATAGTATCTTTATCTAATGTAAGGCCTTTTATTTCTTCAGTTCAACATCTTTCACTTGAGATTTCGTTTCATCCAATTATTATTTATTAAGTTTTGTTATCTATGCATTTTTTGCCAATTTTATCGTCAATTCTTAAATTATTGTGCTCTTCGAATTCACCAATTCTTCTATCTTCCTCACATTTTAGATATATTTAGTTCTTTATTAAGTTAATGAATGGATTTAAGTCATCTTCTGCCCAATTTATTTCTTTAAAACATTTATTTAATTCTCCATCCCCTTCATATTCTTTAACTTTTATAGCTATCTTTATGTATATTTTTAATGGGTCATTTTAATTTTTTATTCCTGTTCTTTTATCTTTTCATATAGCTATTTCATTTTCTTTTATAAGTCCAGTTTTTCTCTTCTTTTTTCTTCTATTTTTACCTCTTGATCTTCTTTTGCATTTTCTAGCTTCTACTTATATATTTTTTGAATCTCTACTTTATCTCTTCCTATCTCACATAGCTAATTCTAAAGTTCGATGATTTTCTGTCTGCTTTACTCATACTGTTTACGAATTTATCGTAATAGCTCATCTTTTTCCTCAGTTTTCTTTTTTTATTCCATTATTTGCTTTTCTTTTTCTATTCTTCTCTTTTTTTATTCGATTATTTGTTACTCTTTTTCTTCCCGATGTTTTTTTTCAAGCTTTTATAACTGTTTTAGACAATTTTGGATCTAATTAGTGTGTCTATCTTCCTGTTATTATTTTTTTTACAACATTTATTCTAGTTATTTACTTATCTATTATATTTTTTGATTGAGTTACTCTATTTTTTCATCTTTTTATTCTAGTTGCTGTTAAACTCTTCTAAACTATAGATAGATATCAATGTGGGCTAACTCTGAACTATTTTTGGATCTGAAAAATTTCACCATCATCGAATTCTATGATAGTTTATTCTTTAATTAATATTACAAAACTTTTATTTTCTTCTTTAATTCTTATTAATTTTTGGACATTTCAAATCTTTTTTGCTCTGTTTTGACTGCCACACTATTCTTATTTTAATTGGAGTTAACATAGTATTTTATTATAGGTTTTGAAGTAAAGGTTTCTTTTTATCCTTTAGATTCGAGAGTTTGATTCCTAAATTTTTAGAGAGATGCGTGAGAGAGTGCTCTTCCATTTAGATAAGAGAACTAATCTTTTTTCATTATTTCTTATCGTTATTATCTTATTAAATTATAATTAATTTAAGAGTTAAGATTTAATGATTATTGATGAATGAGAAATGGCTACTTCATATTCCAAATATCAAAAATAAAACGACTCCGATAATGATTAGTAACAAAAAAGTGAAAACCATATACTTTCTTTTCGATTTCTTTTGATTTGCATTTGCTTCGGAGAGCTAATCGTTGGCTAAGCTTACATTTTTATATGAGTGGAAAATATCATCGCCAATCATATCAATCTTCTCTCCTTGCTCATAAACCATATTCGAAGTTTAACTCATTATATTGTTGAGATTCAACATCCTTTGATGAGCGTGATTTATTTGTTGGTTCCTTTAATGCATCAGTTTTCGTTATATTTCAAGATCATAATCACTCATTTCCATATTCACCTGAGTTTTCTGGTTATCTCCTTCAGTGCTTTCATCCCCTACGTCAGTAATCATACTTCGCTTATAGAAATTATGTTGTTCACTTGATTCCATTTCAATGGAGGGATTTTTAGTGGGGCTATTTCTACTCTTTGGCCTATTGTTCGATACTAATTATTATTACTCCCGTATAATTAATTTTTATTTTTTCTTTACTTATTGAGTGATTTGATCTACATTGTCGAGTAACTGTTCCCTTCTATCTCTTTGAATTCTCAACTGTTGCTTAACAACGCCGATCTTGCGAGCTGTATCGGGATCTAAGTAATTTTTTTACATTTTATTAATGCTCTGTTCAGCTTTTTGAAATAATTCTTCCATCATTTTCTTTTCTGCTTCGGTTTATTTGTGTAGGGCAGTTTAACTCAAAACTCCAATACTTTTATTAACTTTGTCATTATTGTTCTTAATCTGGCGAATCCCAAGGACTGTTTCGTCATACAAAGCCAAAAAATCTCTCTTGGTGAGCATTTTTATATTATATCTATTTATTATTCACGAAAAAATAATTTTAAACATCTTAATAATATTATTTAAATTCTAATAGACAGCCAAGTAGTAAAAAATCATTCAACCTATATAATACTCAATTGTAATAGCTTGAATTAATAAGCTCCGGTATAATTCCTCAATTTTGTCATTTTCGAATGCTGTTCTTTTATTCGTCTTGAACAATTTTATGTTTTTTTATGAGTAGGCTCCATTTCTGAAGCGTGGCTACGATTAGTTTTCATTCTTTTCTTCGATTTGATCGTAAAAGCTTTAAGTTATTTTTCTATTTATACCATAGTCTTGGGCTGATTATACCCTTGAATGAATTCCTGGCTGATCGAAGGAATTTAAAAGCTTTTAGTGACTAAGATTGAAGTGACTCTTAGGTTTATATTTATTCCCTTATGAAAAATAGGGTATCTCTGAGTCTAAGCCTTGATCTATACTTAATCTTTGTTCAGGTTTAACAGTTATTTAATATTCCCTCAAGCATAGCTGTAGAGGTTTCCGAAATTTTGATATAATTGTTTCAGGTTTTTACAACTTATAATTGTATTAATAGACAATTGATCCATTTTAAGCCAATTACTTAAGCTCACGCTCATCCTCGATTTGGTCCTCATTAGTATTGGGCAATTTCTTCCTTACATTATCCATTTTATTGAATCGAACGCTTTCTGATACGCTCTTACTATTCGTGCTATCAATTTTCCTTATTAAATCTAACAAACTATAAATAGTTTTAATTCCCTCAACATAATGATACTGTTCGATATATTGTACAACCCTCATGAGTTATTTTCTAAGGGTGTCCATTACTGAAGAGAACTTTTTTAGCATATTTAAATTAGCTTAGATTAATCGATAGTTTTGCTTTTCTAATTGGCAGTACTATTATGGTAGGTTTAAATCATTAGAGACAGGCTAGACCTTCGATTTTTTTTATCCTTTAAAAGTTTCACTGAATACATCATAATGGCCTAAATGTCGGACAGCTAATTTTTTTTTATAATTATTTTCATCCTATTTGGCGATGGTTTTACTGCTATCAAAATATGGCTCTGGAGGAAGATGGTGCTGGGTTAGTTATTTTTGCTTTTCAAGTTGCTTTTGGAGGATGAGAGTCGCTGTTTTTGTTTTGGCGATCATTTAACAATAAGATTATTAAACGTTATTATTGATGATAGGAGATAATTGTATAAATTGATGGATCTTAAACTTCTCCAATCATTTATGCGATATAATTGAATAACTTAACAAAGTGAAAACATCAAATATCTGCAAAAAGAATATTATAAGTTCTTTTGTTCCAATAGTCTTACTCTCCATCGTAGTAGGAACCTGGACCAGGAATCTAGTTCTTAATGTTCGCAAGTCTAGGTTAGCCTGATTTAAATGGTGCTGAGTTTTTGAGCATTTTTCTCTTCTTCTACTCTCTGTACTTGTCTTGAATTTATTTGATAATATCATCATCATCAAACTCTTCTTATTTTTCTCCGTATTCCTTAAATCTTTTCTCTCCTACTCCAAATCCTGGCTTTTTAATGACAAGATCAGGGTCGTCTTCCTACTATTTAATTACTCTAATGGAGATGTCGTAATTGTTAGTGTTATAAACTCCAGGAGCTGGGATACCATTAATATTTGCAATATTTTTCCTTTGGGTTGTTGATTTAAATACTGACAATGCTTATTTTTATTGCTTAACTTATTGTGGATCATACTCTCCTGGTCCAGGCTCTTCATTATCTTCAACATCTTTTGATCTTACTTCAGTAGAACCGAACTGTCCTCGATATCCTCTTTGTATCTTATAGATTAATTTATCTTCCATTGTGTTTCTAGGTTCATAAGCTCCAGGTCCAGGCTCTTCGATCTTTTTCACATTAGTGAGTTAAGGAAATCTTGCAGCGTCTTTAGGAGGAGGTAGATTTTTAAACTTATTTTTTATTTTCTTTCCATCAATTTTCGGATTATATGTTCCAGGGCCTACTTGGAGATTGTTATTCTCCTGGATAGATTTAGCAAATCGTTTACTTCCGACTCCAAAACTTGGAACAGCAGGTCTAGTTGGCTTATTAAACTTTTTCACATCAGAAATTTCTAAATAAGCTCCAGGTCCAGGAGTGGTATCATCGATATACTAATATTACTCGTCAGATTCATCACCTATCATTGTTGATGGTGGGTTCTTTTAAGAGAAAACTCGACTTTATAGCTGACTGCCAGGGTTACTAATAGAATCTCCAACAATAACTCTATCTATCTTTTTCGCATATTCTTGAATAATAGCTCCTTTCCGAGCATCCATTGTCCTTAATGTTTTACTAGCGAATCCTACAGATGGCTTATAGTTATAAAGTGACTGAACACTTTTTATATCATAGGAGCCAGGCCCAACATTTCCATTGTTTTTAATTTCATCCCATCTCTTTTATTTAGCTTGAGACCAGCATGAAGTTCCTTTAGCTCTCTCCTTATTTAAGACAGTGTAATGGCCTGGCCCAACTTTATCTTCTTTTTACCCTTTGTAGACTTAGATTGGAGGTTCGTTAAGTTCTAATTAATTGCCTAAATAGAAATATTTATACTTTCGTTTTAGTTATAGCCGTAAGCATGGATATTTGAAGGAATCGATGGAATTGACTGATACTTGTTAATGTTTATTAAGTGTTCGATTATTTTTGGTTTGTTTGATGTTGTGCCTGTACTAAACATCTTAGGTCTTTGGATAATGTTTTTGCTCACATTATATTCTCCAGGACCTGGCTGGATTTCTTCTTCTTTAACTTGGACGAATCTTTAAGTCCCTGACTTAAAAACAGGGTGTGGTCTAGATATCTATAAAATTTTTATATCTTCTGTTTCGCTTGAGACTACTATTTTCTATCCATTTTGATTTTCTCCGATGTTGTAACTGCCAGGGCCAGGAAGAGCAGCCACTTTGAAAGTATTATCTTTGGATCTTGTTTCCATTGTGCCAAAAGGTACAAATGCTTTTGGAATTTTGCTTTATTTTTGAATATCAAGCTCGTAAGCTCCAGGACCGACAGGATGTAGATTTTTGTTGAGATCAGTTTTCCTCTAGCCTCGAAAGACAAAAGCCATGTTATATTAAAATTATTATGAAAAGTTAATTAACAACAATTTTATTTTTGTTCCAGTTACATTAATGCAATAGATTTTTAATATCAATAAACATATATTAAAATCATAAAGATTTGAAATCAGAATAATTGATTGATTATAATTGGGAGATTGATAAGAAAATGACAGATAAATTTATTAAATTTATTTGATAGATAAAAGTAGTTCACACGTCATTTTGTAAATTTGAAATTTCAGTATAAAAATAGAACAGTTACTTATTTAAAATATAGTAAAAAAAACATAGCATATCAACCATCATCATTCCAACTTTGATTCGGGTTGTGGCTGCTTTCTCTTTAAAAAACTCATTATTAAAAACAGAACAATCATAGCTCCCATCATGACTAACCCCATGTTTATTTCATTTGATTGTCCCATTGAGCTTCTTGTTTCAGCGATCACATCCGAGGAGAAATGGGTTGTGGGGTTGGGGATACTGTCCAACCTCCCCAGAATGTTACAAGCGTATACGCAATAATCATCGTGACTCATTTATTACACTCAAAAATCTATTATATATTTCACTTAATTTTCTATATTTATATCCACTTGAAAGTTTTTGTACCTATTCAAATATTTACAGATATGCTTGCTACGATATTGCCTTTCCATATTAATTCTTTCATAAAAACTTCTAAGAATTCGATATTTAAGTAGAGTACTGATTATCTCTTTTTTAAAATGAAGTTTTCGATTTTTCATCTTCATATGCGATCATAATGTAGGTGAATGGACTAATAAATAATATTATTAACCCATTTTTAAAACCCTGAAATTATTTTAGAGTAAGAATAAATAAATAAGAATTATTGAATATATAAAGAACTCGAAAGTGTTGGAGAGAAATAAAAATGGGAAGGAGCAAAAACGTCAGCAGCAGGATTTGAACCTGCGCGGGAAAACCCACCAGATTTCGAGTCTGACTCCTTAACCACTCGGACATACTGACAAGCCTGAAACTAAGATAATGATTAGTTTAATCTACATACTTAGATATTTATAATATGATCGATTTTGTTAAGCTTTATATGTTATGTAATTTGTTATTTATGGAAAAAACATAAGACTTTGATAAAGTTAGATTCGATCCTCACAGGAGAACTGAATACTTAAGAGGAAGTGGAGCTTTTGGGATCGAGTTTGGTAGGCCAGTCAAACTGCCAAACCTAAAAAAAACAATTCTTAACACAAGTCGTTAGGAACTAGATGAAAGGCAGAAGAAATTTCTTAGTCTCGAAAAAGATAAATAAAACTCGAGGAACCGAAATAAAATTTTACCTAGATTTACTTCTCAAGAAGCAACTCTAAGCGAGTAATAGAAATCTGATTTACTTCCTAAGATAAATAATAAAATTGTGAAACAGACATCTGCCCAAAGACTGGAACGAATAAAATCTGAACAAAATATAATAAATCAAAATTTCGAAATCATTGGGACCTACCGAGTTGGGGGTGTGATTGGCAAGGGCTCATATGCATCAGTTAGACTTGTGAAGAGCTGGAAAGGAGGAGTGTACGCTATGAAAATATACGATAAATCGAAAATATCAGACCCGTCTCACATGAACAATATCCGGAATGAAATTCAAGTCATGGAGGCTCTCAGTCATCCCAATATTATAAAGTACTATGAGACAATATACGCAGCTGATTCGATTAATATAATAATGGAACTAGTAGAAAACAATTCTCTAATCGAATACTTGAGAGCTCAGCCATCCAAAAAGGTTGCATAAGAAAATGCCAAGATAATCATGAGAGATGTATTCAAAGCAATATCCTATTTGCACTCCAAAAATATTGTGCACAGGGATATCAAACTATAGAATATTCTTATTTCCAAAGAAAAGAAAATAAAATTAATTGATTTTGGATTCAGTACCTATGACAACCAAATCCATTATGATTTTTGTGGAACTCCTCATTACATATCTCCTGAAATTATTTCCAAAGGAGGGTACATCGGCCAAGCAGCTGATATCTGGGCATTAGGCATTATGCTGTACAAACTACTTGTTGGAACTTTCCCTTTCAAAGGACTCAATGATAAAATCCTATATCGGAAAATCTGTCGGGGATAGTACAATCGAGACCTAGAAATCAGCAATGAAGCCCAATAGCTAATTAGTAGGATGCTTGCAATGGACCCATCAGAAAGACCGACGGCAACCTAGCTGCTTCGAAGCAACTGGTTAAGTTAGAATAGCGAGCCCCACACTTCGGTTTTATCTGAGAGCATTTGATTACTAATATATTTTTCCTATTTTATCATATTCAAATAAATAATGGAATATGTATGATCTTTTCAAACGATTAAGTTAGGATCTTATATTCGGTTGTATCTTTTAATTCCCAATACTCCATCAACTCGAATAATTCTTTAATTTTTTAGAATTTGTGCTCATCTATTAGATTTCCATAGACTAATATGCATTCGGATAATGATAGTTTTACTATCTTCTCTTTATTTTATGATTTACCATCCTTTCCTTTGTACATCTTGCTTAATTTATTGATTAATTATTACTTTTTCATCTCTTCTACTCTTCGCTATTAGCTGCCTAAGAATTTGTTCTATAAAATATGATTCGGTAAATTCTTTTTGTAATGCACTGTGTTCTAGCCATTGCATCCAAAGTATTGATATATTTATTCATCTCTTTTAGTTACTTTTCTATTGAGAGTATAAAGATCAGAATATGGCATAATTTCAAAGCTGCCCCTCTTCAAAAGTAAATTACAAATAGAGGAAATTTTTTCCTTAGTTTACTCGCTAATTTAATCAACAAAAATAGTTCTCTTTACAATGTGATGATTGAGGAGCTAAAAAACTTTGGCTTTGGACTCTAAAAAAGCAAATTTCTTAAATTATTAAAGAGTGGGATGATGGCTGAGGTAAAAATCGAAATAGTGAATTGACTGAGGGATTTTTGGACTAAACTCATAAAATTATTCTAAATTTGAATGAGAATATGATGTTGTATTCAAAAGATTATTGTGTATCTGAGTCAAAAAGTATGGATTGGGCTCAAAGATGAAATTACCAAATTCATCAATAGTCCATAAAATATTGTTCTTTTTCTTTATATGTATTTCTATTTAATGGGCGATTGCTTTGGGAGTTATTCCATGATCAGCATATTTAAATCCTTCTGCTTGATAGTGCTCGTACAATCTCCTAGCGATATCCGATCTGAATAATGGAGCAAACTAACTATTCTTTATATTTCTGTTACTGAATGGATTAAAATCATCTTCAACATTTGATCGCATATTCTATTG
>ERZ724506.346-NODE-346-length-16880-cov-11.388172_pt1 | contig 16880 bp, 3 predicted proteins | sample MGYA00376039_ERZ724506 | MGnify/ENA primary metagenome ERZ724506 (study PRJEB28724, sample SAMN07190887) | wastewater metagenome | isolation source: effluent of sewage treatment plant in Hong Hong | place: USA: Christiansburg, Virginia | collected 2016-03-01 ... | reverse complement strand
AGGACCAAACATTACAAAGCTTTGAGCTTGATACTAAAAACAATCTCACCTAAGAAAACATGCAGTAGTAATAAAAATAAATAACTCTAGAAAAATATAATTAAATTTAAAATATTTTAGCAAAAGTTCAATCAATTAAGATTAAGTAATTATAGTATAATATTTAGTTAACATTTTTAAGCCCATTAATAGCCCTTTAAATAATTAAAACTAATTTATATTTTAATTTATAATGTCAGAAGTACTTTACAATCTTAAAAGCATCCCTATTAAAATTTTCGTTGGACAAATCCCAAAAATCTGGGCAGAAGATGAGACCAAATCATTTTTTTAAAACTTTGGCATCGTTTTGGAAACTCAGGTCATTTGAGATCTAAAAGGGACACACAAAGGAGCAGCATTCGTCACTTACTCTTCCCTAACAGAAGGAGAGCTTGCCATGGAGGCTCTCAATGATAATTTTTTCTTACCAGGCAGTCCAGCCAAACTGACATTAAAATGGGCTGATGGAGAAGCTAAAAAACTTGGAGTCTAAAATATTCCTTATCAAGACATTGATAAGCTCTTTATTACAAATATCCCAGCCATGATTTCAGATTTTGACTTTAATAAATTTATTCTTAGATTTGGAGCAGTTTGAACCATGCAATTTGTTCCTTATGAAATTAATCCAAATTTTAAGTTCTGCTTTATAAGATTTTATACCAAAGAACAGGCAATTGTTGCTCAAAGAGAGCTAAATGGATACCAGGGTTTTTCTTAGAAAAACCCTTTATAAGTTGCTTATGCAGTATCTTTGTTAGATAATGCAGATTGAGGGTCAAAAGAGCTCTCTTTTGACAGATAACAGATATAGTATTAGACAGTGTTTTTTGAGTTCAAAGACTAGTAAGGATAAAGCTATTATTTTAATAGTTAAACAAGCTAGTCGTAGTGGAATAGACCCGAAGGCATTGATGTTAGAATTTTGCAGGAAAATGAGTACTAAGCTTATATGGAAACAATATAGGCTTAAAATGAGGATAATTAGAATGAAATTAAAGACCATCATAAAACAATGGTAACAATTAAAGGCCTACCAAAATATTTATCAAATGAAGAGTTTTTGGCTTTTTGTCAAACTTTCAATGAGCAGATTTAATAGGTAAACTTTTAAGAAGATTAAGGTAAAGGAATGGTGTATTTTGATAGTCCTAAAGATGCTGAGAAATTTGCATAGTTTCTAGACAATAAAACCTTTGGTAAAAGCTGCTTAGAAATTGAGATTAATTAAACTATATTTTTTATAATGTTAGTATTATATTTAAACAAGCTTAGAAGCATATAGAACTTATTACTTCATAAATATAAAGGTGTAATAATAGCCTTTGCTGGAGTTTGTGGACTCTTTATTATTAACAAGAAAGTCCTATTGGGAGCGATTGTCATAATAGAGATTAATAGATACTTTATTTGATAGTTTATTGGTTAAAAGTAAGACAGTATTTTGTACCAACTTTTACTTGAGCGAATTTCTAAACAAAAACTAGAATTCATTTACGACAAGTTTATTTATGAGCTTGTATTGGATCAAATTCTTGATGTATATTAGAAGTTGTTAGGTGTTTTTAGGAAGGATAACTAAAGAGAATTTGAATAGAGTTAAATGCATTAGCCTCCAGCATAAGCATAATAGGATACATAATAAGACTCTTAAAATGATGAGAGTTATTCCTCAAGTGGCTTTTCTTTATTGCAAATTTTATTTTCCTTGATAAAGTTTAAGACTAAAATCTTGTTATAAAAAACAACAAATTGAGCCCTTGTTATTACTCTTTCCTTAACCTCCTTAGTAATTATGTATTTTGTATTCAAATAAAAAAACATTCTTTATAAGATATTGAGACACTTGAAGGTCTTTATATTAAAAGCAAGTGTGTGTTTGGGCACTGGCTCTCTTATTCTAATTATGTAGAAGAATTTAAATAAGTAAAATAAAGACAATAATACTAAAGAATCACAAAGCAAAGAAAAGGATGGTCCTAGTTTGGCTAAGGAACATAACCACTCTACAAAAGAGCCAAATAAAGATAAAGACATTATTAATACAAAAGATATTTTAAAAGAAAATTTTTCCTAAAAAACAAACTAAAATAATCAATATAAAATTTTATATTAAAAAGAATTATAAATGGAAATTTGTGAGGAAAAAAATACCTCTTAGATTTTAAACATAGCTAAGATTAGGATCATATTTCATGAGCCTGATCTATATGAAACAGACCAACAAGATCTTGTTGAGCTTTTTGATAAACTTGATCTTCATTTTCAAGCCATAGTAAAGATAAAATCTAACTAATATTTTGTAACCTTTAAAAACCAAAAAGACACACAGATTTTTATATAGAATTTAGATGAGTTATTTATTGATGAAATAAAGGCTTGAATAATTGTTTCTAAATGTATACTGTCTGAGAAATCATCCTTTGTTTAATCTAAAGAGAAATACAAAACCTTGTTTGAAATTTAAGTCCCAGATGCTTTTGACTTCAAAATAAATAAAAGATTTTTAGGAGCCAAAAAATGCAATCTGAATAAAATTCTCAATGAATGTGACTTGGAGTTTTTTGAAAGGGAAATAAACATAGAGCTTTTTGAGCCCAAAACAACCACATTAAAAGCCTTTGATTAAATTATACCTTTAAAAATGTTTGAAATTGAAATTCAATCAAACTGAGCTGAGAAGTTCGCGCTTTGCTGTAAACTTGTACATGAATTGTGTGCCAATCTATAAGAGACATATAAATAAGTAGAATGAGATTAAAGAATAAGATATTAACATTTTTTTGTTATTTCAAGAACTGATTTTAATTTATGTGAAATGGAATTTGATAATTAAATTTTTTATATTTATAAATGAACTCAGAATAGATCTAAGACTCTTTGGATCAAATGTAGTTATTTGACTTCAGCAGTAGACCAAGTAAAAAAGCTGGCTCTAAAACCAAAGAAAAAGAGACTAAAGAAAAGAAAGAAAAAAAGATCAAAAAAGAAGAAAAATTAGAAGAGATTTAAAGCTATGTAAAATTTGAGTACAAAACCATGCTGGACTAAATATGTATTATTTTGAACGAAAAAAACTCCCAATAAACCTTATAGAAAAAAATTCACTTGAAGCCTGTTGAACTTGAGAACTAAGGCAAGTCAAAATACAGGTGGAAGAATTTTTATGAATTTGCTTAAGAGCTTAAGAGAAAGCCACAACATTTATAAAAATTTGTCTCTGCAGAGCTTGGACTTGAGACTATAATAAATGAGGATTCTTTGAGAATTGACAAGAAGAAGCTTAGCTCTGAAGAACTGTAGTCGATTCTTAAGAGATATATTTTAGAGTTTGTTAAATGCAGTCAGTGTCACAGTGCTGATACTGAGATGATAAAGTCAAAGGAAACAAGACTTTATTAACTGTCTTGTAATACATGCTAGTATACAGTGACACTTCCTCCTATAAAAAAGCTTGCAAAATAATAAATTTAATCATTCATATTTTGTTGTTATTTATAGTTAAATATGCTTTAGAAATTTCTAATAATAGTATTATTAAATTAATGCTGTATATGCTTTAGTTTATTATAATAATCTTTTTTATTAATTATTTAATATTATTTATTTAGCTTTTTTGCATTTTTCTGAAAAATCGCTTTTTTTCATCTTGTTTTTCTTCTCCAAGCTCTCGCAATAATGAAATGAATTACTAAGCTTATTAGATTTGATTTCAAATGAGTTGTTGATTTTTTAAGTAAAGTTTTTTTTCTGAAGAGTTTTCTTTAAATTGATTTTTTCTTTTTCATGATCTATGATTTGGCTTTATTTTTGAATGCTAAAAAGTTTCTTCTTATTTGCCGCAACTGAATCAATAGTCTTTCTTTATGAGTTTTAAAGGCTTTACAAATCACTAAAACTATTGACCTAATTTTAGAGATTTTTAAATTATTTTTTTTCTTAAGTCAAATTTAATAAGGAATTTTTTTTAGCTGAAATTCTGTTTTTTTCTTGTTTTAAAAAACCGTCTTTTAAAAACACAAAATTATCTCAGGAACTTTCTGTTGAGATTTCTCTTTATGGAGACTCTCTTTTAAAATCCATTCAGAAAAACTCTTAAGAAATTCTTGGCTCTTTTAAGACCAGTTATGAGTAACACATTTGCTCTTCATCAAGCTCTGTTATAATTTCAAAGCTTCCTTTATAATTCTCTTGTTATATGGCATTGATATATTTGTTAACATTTTCCTGCTCCATCTACTATTTAAAAACCTGCTCTATAAGGCTCTTAGTAATGTTGATAAGATTCTCTTTATAAATCATCACATTAGTTTTTATCTGTTATTAAAGATCGAGGCCAGGCTGTTTCTTCTTTAGCTTAAGAAGTTCTTTTTATAGTACCTCATATGGCAAAGAGTGTTTCGTCCTTGATGATTTCTTCAACAGTTTTGTTAAGCTTATTAAGCTGGCCCTCTGACTCCATCTTTGACAAAATGGACTCTCCATTGGCTATTACTCATAGCTCCTTGCGTATGTTGTCAGCTGTTTAAGTCTAAAACATTTATTTAAAAATATAACAGAAAAATATTATAATATAAAATGACCAAGCCAATAGAAAGCTTCTTCGATGTCCCTTAACAAAAATATCAGCTTTGGGAAGAGCCCCAGGGTGCCATAGAGATAGAACAAGAAGAGATTATATTCTAAGCTCCTTTGAATAAAATCTGTGTCAAAACAGGCCAATATAAAACTCATTACTTTGTTCTAACGAAAGATTTTCTTTTTTTGTTAAAGTCTGCGGAAAATCCTGAAATCATGGCCATGTTGTGAACTGAATGGGTTAGAGTGGACTACATACCTAAAAAACTGCCCAACAGTAGAGATGTTTTGTACTGCTTAAGATTCATAAGAAATATGCGATATACAGATCTTTGGACAGACAGTTAAATACATTTTGCTAATTGGAGGTAAAATTTATCAAAGGTTTTTCTTCAATGCGACTTCCATTAGAAGTTCAACACAATTAAGATGATTGGTAAGGGCTCCTTTGCCTGAGTGTATTTGGTTGAGGACAAAGAGAACAAACAGTAATTTGCAGTCAAGGCATTTTCCAAAGAATATTTGCTATCTTAGCAAAAAGGAAAAGAAAGCCTGATAAATGAAATTGACATAATGAAACAGCTGGATCATAAATATGTAATGAAGCTTGAAGAGGTCCATGAGTCCAAGAACTCCATTTATTTGATTTTGGAGCTTTTGCAAGGAGGCGAGCTTTTGAACCACATTTCAACAAGATAGTCTCTTACTCTGAAGGACTATTGGAGAGTAATGAAATGTATTTTAGAAGCACTGGCCTATATGGACTCTAAGAAGATAATGCATTGAGATCTCAAGCCAGACAACATGATTCTCAAGTACTAAGATAAGCTTGAAAACGCTGTCTTAAAAATTGTTGATTTTGGTCTGGCAACGGTCTATGATATTCCTGAGTACCTTTTTAAGAGATGTGGAACACCAGGCTTTGTTGCCCCAGAGGTCATAAATGCTCCCTCAAAGATTAACATACATTATAGTCCAAAGTGTGATGTTTTCTCAGCTGGAGTTATACTTTATATTCTTATTACTGATAAGTCTCCATTTGATGGCAAAAGCTTCAAGGAAATTCTACAAAAAAATAAAGACTGTTAAATAAATTTTCATCATCCAAAAATAAGAAAGTATCCAATGGCCTAGGATTTGTTGATTAGACTCTGTGACAGTGATCCTAACAGAAGAATAAGTGCCAAGGATGCTTTGAAACACCCTTTCTTTGCTGCCTTTAAGGATCAGGAGCAGTAGTACGCAGAGCTTATTGGAGATAACAAAGACAGGTTCAATGACTATATGAACTAAAGATAGATGATTTGGAATGCTTAGAAATAAAACAATTTTGGCGCCTCTTTAATAGTAAGATAGTAGTCAATAAATGGTAACATGTAAACTGTATAAAACTCAATGAACTCTCAAGGACAAATTCAGTCATTTAAATCTATGAGCAATCCTGAGAATTAAAAAAATATGGCTAATAGAGAAAGTATTCTGAAGCTGGTTTTGATGTCTAATGCAGGAGATAGTGGTGAATAGATCTACACTACTAATAGGTTTTATTAAGAACATTTTGAGAGTGATGATGACAACGAATATGAGTTCTAATAAATATATATTATGGATTATAATTTTAATTTGTTTCTTACTAATAAGGCTATAATTTCTAGATGTTATTCAATAGGCAATTATAATATTGTTGAAGGAATAAATTTAAGTATTTTTCTACTTAAATTAAAGCATTAATTTTCTTAAGAAAATGCCCAAATTTGGAATAAAAAACAAAATAAAGATAATTATTTATAAATGAAAATATTTGTTATTATATTACTTGTTTTAAAGTCATTTTTATAGTAGCAAAAAAACAACAAACTTTTTTATTAAAGACTTGGTGTTGATCACAGTGCAACAGAAGAAGAGATCTAAATTGCCTATGAATAGTAAGTATGAATCTTAAAGAGCCAAAAGGCAAATGCATATTAATTTTAGTAATTTTCTAGAGCTTTTGAAGTACTATCAGACAGAGTCAAGAGAAGCGTATACGATCTTGATGGAGAACAAGAGCTAAACACATATGAATATTTACTATAAGCAAATCAGGTTGGAAAATGATACAGAATTCCTTAACCAAAATAAATTGAGATTTTAATCAGCTTAAAAGAAGCATTTTAAGGTGTGACTAAATTTGTAACATTCTCAAGAGTCTCTCTTTGTAGACATTGTTAAGCCACTGGTGCTCTTCATGGCCATTTATAACAATGTCCACAGTGTCAAGGCAAAGGACAATACATGTAAACCTTCAACATGAATGGATCTTATTTCTAGATGCAAACAACTTGCAACATGTGCAACGGAGCTGGCCACTTATAAAAATAATGATGCCATATTTGTCATGGGCAAAAACAAGTCATGGAAAACAAAACTTTGGAAGTAAAAATTATACCAGGCATAAAAAATAACACTGATATTTTGTTTGCTGGCTAAGGAGATGCAAGCGCAACTTCAATTCCAGGAGACTTGATTGTAAGAGTCAAAATTTAAGAGGATAAATAATTCTCTATATAGGGTGATAATATAAAGACATAAATTGATATTAGCTTTAAAGAGGCTATGTTTGGCTTTGTTAGGAACCTTATCTTTGTAACAGGAGAGAATTTGCTTATAGAGAAAATTGGAACCTCTTAATACAAGGAGATAATACAAATAAAGGACAAAGGAATGAGTATCGATGATTTTCACCGAGGCTCTTTGCTTGTTGAGATAATATTCTAATTGCCTTAGAACCTAAGCTAGAAATAAAAGAATGTAATAAGAGAGGTATTTGGATAGCAGTAAGGAAATTTGACAGCTGAAGAATGATAATAAAAATATAAGAAATTTATTTAGTTTTTTTCTTCTTTTTTTTGCTTACAATAACTATGTCTTTGTCAGTAGGAAGATTGTTATCAAATATGCTTCATGAATTGCTGGGCTATTAAGTTTTCTCTGGCTAATATTTCTGAGTCATTTATTGCCAAGTGGACTTACCTTAATTTTCCAAGGAATCAAGTCATGTTTTCTGTGCCTGCTCTGTAGTCACAATTAGCTCAGGAAACTCTCTTAATAGGTCAACTTTTTTGCTATTCAACGGCTATTTAATAACCCTATCCTATTAACCACTTATTTACATTTCTGGAAAATCAAATCAATTTTCAACATTTAAATTTGGATTTTCTGCCTTGAACACTTTTTCATTTTTTTCAAAGTGTATTTTATTGGAAACGAGTTCTATTTTTGGATTTTATTTATAAGTATTTTTTTCTTAAATTTCTTCTTTAAAAATGGTTAGTAATTACTTACTCTAATACTAATAGTCTTCTTAATCTGAGTCAATGTCCATGTGTAGATCCTGAGTAAGGTCTGGGTAATATCTTAGGAAAATCTTAAGCAAATTTGGATTGAGTTTTTAGCAGGATTTTATCTTGGTTTTGTCCTCAAAGCAAAGAATAATAAGATTAATATAGATAAATATAATAAGAATATCAATGGAATTTATTTGTTCAAAAATGGATTAAATTTATTGCTCTGAACACAGTAGACTTTGTTAAAGCTTTTTTATGCTGTCGTTATCCATTAAAAAGTTTTGCAAATAATCAAAATGCACAGCTTCTTATGAGCTAAGTCTTTTACATGCAGAAACAAGCTATATAATCTTGTCTTGATGAAGCACGTATTTTTTATCTAGATTTATTCTGCCATTTTAAATACGATCAATAATTTGCTAAGCAATTTAATCAGATAAAAAGTGGAAAAAACTTCTCCAAGTCTTTAGTCTTTATATAAAGGAGTTTGATTAGAAGGAAATCTCTTATAAACTTTTCAGTATCTCCTCTTATAATTAAGCTCGTTTTTTGCCAATGATTCCTAATGAAAATAGATAAGCATACTTAATGTATAATTATCCGCCAAAATGATCTTGGAATTAATGTAGCACAAACTCTGAGCCAAAATCCTTTTTAACTTGATAATTTGTAATGATCTTGTTTACGTTGTCAAAATCTTCTTTGCTGAGAATTTCTTTGATTTGTTTCAAAAACTAATTTACTGTATAAGAGCCTTGATTACTAGGATAGTTAAAAGCTATGGTCTCAATATATTATTTCTTGAAAAATTTCTCATACTCATTAAGCTTAGAAATAATATCTCTCTCTTGATCAAGATTCACTATGTTTTTGGAGTAGATGTGCTTAAATAGATATATGTAGTTTATATTACCTGCATATAGAGCCTAGTCTTCATTCTCATTTACTTCATGCAACTTTTTCTTTCATTCAGACATAAACATGGTCTGAAAATCAACCCCTTCTTTATCTTTAATTTCAATAGATGAGTTATGCTGACGGTCAAATATTTATCAAGACTCATCTTAATACATTCCATGTTGTTTTTTTTAGTGTTAAGATAGCTCTAGTTCATTTTTAAAGACTTAAAAAGGCACATCTTTACATACAGGATGTTTGCATAGTATGTGACTGGCTTTGAAGTGGCTCTGCAACTTATTATGATCCTAGTAGAAAATCCACTTGAATTTATCATCTTTGCAAATAGGACACTTTTCATGCTGCTTTTAAAGATGTGTTTTAAGAGCCTCATCATTAAAGAAGTTTTTTTGACAAAATTTGCAAAATGGGTGAATTGAGACCAGATTATTATCATCATCAAAAGAGCCAATTTCCAAATGATTCTTAAGATCTTCAGCGGTAAATGTTTTATGCTCATTCATCAACAAGACTTCATTTTGAACGCAGAGCTCACAGAGAAATTTGCTATGATCTCTTGACAAATGTTTCTTATAATTATCTAAGCATTTGAAGTATAGTTAACAAGAGCAGCCTTTTTCAGGGCATTTAAACTTATTAAGGAAAACTATGGCGCCCTGAGTTGAGGCATTATGATAGCAAATACCGTCTTCAAATTCCTCCATTAGATGCCGGACTTCTAAGAATGTTTGCTACTCATCGTTTAGAATTACTACTTTTTAGAGCTCCTTGTTGCATATAACACATTTATAATTTTAAGCTAGCTTTCTTAGTTTCATTGAGCATTTTAAGCAGGTGGCTTTGTGTTCACAATCTCCAACGGTATAATAAAGGGCTTCTTCGCAGCAAATAAAACATGTTAAAGTCATTTATAAATTTTATAATTTTTAATCATTTTTTTGGATTTGTATAGATTTTCTTAGCTGTTAAAGATGGTCGCAATTATGTTCATCATCATCATAATCATTGTTATATTTATTAAGGAATATTGTTTATTGAAGACTTTATGTAGGTAAAAGAACATTACTCTTATGCTTTGGAAAAACCATGCTTAGATCACTATAGAAGAAATAATTTTAATTTAGATAGGACTCCTCTCTTAAATATGGTTCTGTAATTACCTATTATATCTCTGCTATATAGCTTTCTCTTTATTCTTCTTTATGGCCTAATAAAGAGTATTTATTATATTGAACTCTATTGTAACTAAAAGTATTGCTTTCTATTTCATAATTGAATAAAATAATTTCAATAAGCTCATTTTTTGATTTCTTATTGCTTTAGGTTTATTACTATTTCCCTTTGATATTTTATAGCTACTAATTTTATATGATGTTAAAAGTCTCAATGAATAAAATATCCTTATTAAGGTCTATAAACTTATTGCTAGTCTAATTAAAACAGCTCTTAAGTATATGCTAAACAAGTTCATCTTCTTTTAGAGACTTGAACATGTTGGAAAATACTTTTTCTAGACTCATAAAGTGGCCAGCATCAATATTAAACAAAATTCAAACAAAATCCTCAAAGTACTATGATTCTATAATGCCAGTGAGCTCACAAACAAGAAGCCTTTGAAAAAAATCGAATGTTTACTGAGAATCTGATTTTTGTTTGGCAAGAAGAACAACCTTGTATAAAGATATAAAGTAGTAGAAGAATGCATATAATTGTTGGTTACCAAATAGTGTTCTAAATTAGTCTTTTTTTGCTTCAAATTTAAACAGGATTTTTTCTTAATTTTATGTAAAATTATATTGAATATCTTGCTCATCAAAAAGCTTTAAAAGATCTTAAATTTTTTAGGTATTTATATTCAATATGGTTCCAATTTAAATCTAGTTATATTGACTCTATTTTAGGAACTAATTTATACTATTTTTTAAATGATCTTCACTTAATTATTCTTAGGAAAAAATGTTCTAAATTTTCAACTCATTTTCATTCTCATTTATTCACAAAAATTGATTAAAAAAACACTCAACTATTTTTAGTAGTATTTTCATCTCATTTGAATTATTTTATCAATTACATCTTATATATGTATTACAAAGAAGACTGCATATATTAAAAACTTCTAAATCCTCAAAAACAAAGCTGTTATTCTCATTCAGCAAAATACCTTCACCATTTTTATATAGAGATATTTCTGGAAGATTTCTAACCTTGGCAAAAATATTTTTCTGGCTAAATAAATTCTTATTTTGTATTTTGAGAATATTTGATCTTACATCCAAAGCCTTATTAAAGTTAATGCTAATTCTTTATTTCCAATTAGAGCTTTTAATTCTCTCTTTAGTAGTTTTCATGTGCTCAAGTTATTAAGCTACTCTTTATATTATAATTGGTAAGAATTGGCTAAGTCTAAGCTGCAGAGTTTCTTTTATTAGGAGTACTTTTTTACCATAAAGGAGAGTAAGGATTTTAAAGTTTTCAAGCTTCCTTATAATTAGCTCATTATTGATTTCATTTTTAGTTTTTCAATGATTTTATAACAAGTTTAAGATCCACTCAAATCAGTGTATATTAATGTCAAGCTCATGCATTTCATCTTCAGTCATAAACAGCTCTTCAAGAGCATGATTTCTTATAAAGTGGCCTGCGCCCTCTTCACCAGACTCATTACCCATAGCCATACAGATGTATTTGAAATTCGTAAGAGGATTTCCTCAGCAAATAAATTTTAAGTTGCTTTCATTTAGCTCTCTATATGAAACATTAAGAGGATCAATTTTTGAGTATTTGTCGCTTCGAGACTTTATTTTCATGTCAAAAGGATTCATGTAAATTCAAGCCTTTTCTCAGCTTTCAATCGAGGTCTTTAAATACTATAATATCTCTTTATCAAGCTGAATTAATACATTTTATGTAGTCTCTATGAATTCTTGGTAGCTTATTACATTCTCTGAATAAAGAGTAAGAAGTTTAAAAAAATACTCAAAATCTTTTTTGTCAAGCTGGTCCTCAATCATGTCAATAATCTACTCTTCGCTGTCATAGTAGGTGTCTTCGGTTTGAAGATTTTGTTGCATTTGGAAAGCATAGTCTTACTTGGCCTGTTTTTGCTTTAAGGCGATTTAAACTTCTTAAATCTAAATCTACTATTGTTGTTTATTAATTTCTTAATTTATGTTGAGTTACTTTCAGATCTATCTCTCCTTAATAATTGAGATTTAGCTCTAAAGCTCTTCTTCAAATACAGGAACTATATTTTTAGTCTGTATTTAATCACGTAACTTTTTTTTTATCTTCTTGAGCAAAAATGCTGCCAGATCTTCAAAAGTATAAAAAACCTGTTAATCCATATTCTATATAGAGATTTGAAATATTATCTATAAGATTCTTCACAAATCGCTTGATGATAACAAGTTCTAATTCTATATAGAGCTAACAGTTTTTTTTATTGTCTTTCCAATAACTTTTTTTCACAAAGGAACCAGCTGGTTTTATCCTGTCAAAAACTTGTTTACAACAATTAGAAAGTTTAAGTTCTGAGAAAAACACTTCTTTAAAGTATTGATCATTTCTTGATGATTAATAATTTGATTCTAGTATTTTTAAAGACCGTCTATCAGCTGTAGAAATGCTTTTGGGTTTTAGTTACCCATCTATCCAAGCATGCTTCAGAGAACGATTTCAGATTCCATTTTATAATTATAATATAATTAATTATTAATGAGTGAAAATACTGTATAAAAAACGATCAAAAATAAAGACCAATAAAAATAGAAGGCTTTTCTGACCTCCATTCATTTCTCAGCCTGAGCCAAAAACTCAGAGACTTAAAAAACATCTAAAAAAATGATAAAAAATTTAAGCTAAGATTTGACTCAGTTTTAGGTAAAAAATACAACAGTCTTGCCAGTAATAAAAGAGAGCAAGAATAAATCTCAATAAAAATAAAAGTCCTTAATAAATGTTGAATAATTTTGATAAAAGATATAGATTAAGCTTGAGAGCAAGGACCCTTAAAAAATAAGTAAATTTTTGACAAAATTCTAAAAAAATGAAGACTATAAGGAAATATTGGAGCTTAAGAAATAATAAATAATTGAATACAGATAAGCTTATAACAATCTAGTCTATCAAACATAATAAAAATAAACTCAGCTAGATAAAATTCAATAGTAACTCTTGAATTTGTAAGCCTAAAAAAACGACGCTGATAAAATTAAAAATTATTAACAAAATGCTGAAAAAATAGTTGAAGGACTCAAAAATGATATTTAAATTATACAACATTAAGAAGAGATTTTTAAGAACAAAATTGATCAATATGTAAAAGACATTTTGATATTAAAAGACTGAACACGAAGACTTAAGATACTCTAATAATAATAATATAAAAAGCTCAAATTTAAGAAAAATGAGTTAAATTAGTAAACAGACATCAGAAACTGACTTTAATGCAAAACTTAATAGAGAAAAGAAAATGATGTTCTTATTGTGTAAGAATTGAACAAGAAAAAAGAGACAGACTTAAACATGATTTAAATCATGGCTTAAAATGAAGAAATTCTAAAGTATGAAAATCAGCTTGAAGTCTAAGAGCTAAGTAATGAACTTAAAAAACTATAAGAGCAACTATACGAGAAGAAATAATAAGAAAATAATATCATCATAGAAAATAGTTAATAAATCCGGCAAATTGAAGACTGAATTCAAAATGAAGGAAATGGCTTAGAGTCCATAATGATATCATTGGGCTTGTAAAGTGTTGACTAAATAAATGAGGCTTTTTAATCAGAGAAAAACTCTTAAGAAAAATACAAGAATATTATAGAAGAGTTTTAAAGACTATTAAATGAGTCTCAGCTAAAAGAAACCTCCTTAATAAACAAATCCAATCAAATCTATATGGAAAGATCAATAGTTAATCTTGACTCATTTGACAACAATCCTTTACCACCTGTTGATGATCACCCAACTTAAGAAATTTTAAAAGAGTCAATATAAGAACTCAAAATCTCAAATCAAATTCTAAAAAAACAAAATGAAGAAGTCAAAATAAAAAATGAAAAAATTGTTCAAGAAATCAGCGACTATTAAGGTATAATAGAGCTTATATATAGCCAGTTGTATTCACAGTGCGCTCCATAACAATCTTCCTTAAACGACCTTGCAAATCTTATCAGCTTAAAATTAATCAAAAATTCTTAAAAATAGACAAATAAATAATAAATAAAATTATAAAATAAATACATAATATTAGCTTAGAATAAGGCGAACTATTTTCTGGCATTTCCGAAAATTTCGTTCTCTTGAATTTTAACAACGTTGAAATTTACAGTCTTAGCCAAAGGTCTGCATTCTCCAATAGTAGCAATGTCACCTTCTTTGACTCTGAAACAAGGAGAGCAATGGGCAACAAAGTTTGAGTGTCTCTTCTCATATCTATTGTACTTCTTGATAAAGTGGAGATAGTCTCTTCTGATGATGATAGTGTTTCTCATCTTATGGGAGATGACCATGCCTCTAAGAATCTTTCCTCTTATAGCGACGTTGCCAGTGAATGGACATTTCTTATCAACATAATCCCCTTTGATGGCCTCTTGCGGGGTTTTGAAGCCAAGACCGATTTCTCTGAAGTATCTTGGGACCTTCTTGTGCTTAGAGATCATAAGCTTCTTGTTGTTAGTGAAGACTCCTTCTTATTGTTGGTAACAGTGTTCTCTTTGCTCGACCATGTGATTGATTTATAAATTTTTTAATTTTATAATTTTTAAAGGAAATTTACAGTTTGATTTTGGCTCTAAGGATTATTAGGCTCCGAAAACTATAAAAAATCATCAGCTTTATTTTATGTTATTTTAGGATCATTTTCTTCATTGTCATCGAATTTATGGTAGAAGTTTTTCTGCTCTGGAAGCTTTTTTTTATCAAATTTGTCAAAATCTTCAGATTCTTGTTCTGAACCTGAATCAAGATCTAGTTGAATATTTTGATCATATTTTTCAGTGTTGATTTTCTTTTCTGATTTTTTTTCTGATTTTTTTTCTTTTGTTTTTAAATGGATTACATTAGGCTAAATTTATTAGCTTTCTTTTGGAGTAGCTCTATCTTATTTATCCTAAACATTTTGTGTTTATTATTATTTGCTATTTTCTTAAGGAGAATCTTTTTCATCAATTTGGCACTCTTATGTTCAAGTTCTTATAATGCCAGGCTTGAATAACTAGTTGTTGATAAAGAGCTATATTTCTTTACCCCCTTATTGCTTTCTTAAATGTAGAAAAATGCCTTCATATTAAAAATCAAATCCTTTATATTTATCTTCTTCTTTGCATTTAAGCTCTGCTACTAAAAAACCATCAAATTCGAATCAAAATTTCTTGGAATAAAAGCTTTCATATGCGACTAATTTTTTGCGAATATTGCTGACAAAAATTATCCAAATATGTTGTCATTTTGTGTCTTTGATTATTTTTCCAACATCTCTGAATTGCGTTTAACCGAACTAGATTTCCATGAATTGTTTATTAATTATTATATGTGTTATAATTTTCTTTAAATGGAGTTTGATCTTTTGCAGCTGAAAATCATGTAGTCAAAATAAGTTACAAATTATAAAGGAGTTTGACTGATACTAAAATAGTAAGGAATACTCTTCGTGGACTTTAATAAGGATGTCATTATAAAGAAAATTGAATGGGATAAATTGAAGGATATTATTGTACCTTCGCTGGCAAAGATTTAAGGCTCAGATAAGGGATATGTGGTTAAAATAGATGAGCTTGAGTTCTCTGCCATGGTTTAGTTTATTGAGCATGATTTTTATTGATTTTGAGTTTTTTTTTAAGACTTTCTAAGAGTATGAAAAAACAAGGATATGGTTCTAGACATTGACAGAAAAGCTCATAGCATTTTATAGCTGGTTAATAAAAGCAAGATTTTTTAATCAATTTTGGATTTTTTGATAAAATAGAAAATTATTTTTGATATTGAAGAGCTGTATTATACTGTGTTAAATAAAGATGATTAAGTGAAGAATTTATACTCAAAAAACCAGATAGTTAACTTGGCTCCATTATAGTTTTAAACATTAAGAATAGATGGGAAAGATATGCCTGTGTTTACTAAAGAGCATAAGGAATTAATACTATAAAGATTTCCTGAAATAAAACACCAGTATGATTAATAATATATAGGTATATGGAGTGACTAGATGAAACAAGAAGGTGACTTTTGGGACAATTTTGTACAGCAAATGAAGAAAGAAAATACTTTCTTATTAGGTAAGACTACAAACAAGTTTAATTGAGAAAATAAATTTCCAGAATTTATTGCTCAAAAACTTGATATAAAGAAGAAGGAGCTCAGCTTAGAAGAGTATTTGAATTTTTAAGATGATATCGATATTAAGGATCTTGCCATGATAAGATCAATAAATAATCATACTATTTCTTTGCTATATAATATTGACATAAAGAACTAAGAATTAATTAGTGTGGAAAAGTCATTTGAAAAAATATCACTTGAAAATAATTAATAAAAAAATAGTGATAGTAAATCTTAATAAATTTAAATATAAGAATATTCATAACAAGAAATTTAGAAATTTGAACAGTTAAAAAAAATAGCTTTAAATTAATTTCAATAATAATTTAGTAAGTGTTCTATGGAGAAAATTATTTTAAATAAAGATATAAAGACTCATTAAGAAATTGATAATCTTTTAACACAATAATCAAATAAACAAAAAAACTAAATTGAGCTAAAATCTAGCTTGTTTTCAGACCCAATTTAAAAACAAAAAATCCAAAAATATTTTGATATCAATAACGAAATTTTCATTCTATAAAAATGCATTGAATATTTTTAAAATATAAATTATTCATTAAATTTTTTTGAATTTTTGAAAAATATCAATCAGAAAATTTAACTCTTCAAAAAAGAATTAATTTAAGATGAGCCTGATCATACAATATGAATTAGACTTGGATTTTTAGAAAAAATTCTCATAAAATTTGGCAGCAA
>ERZ724506.345-NODE-345-length-16973-cov-10.711727_pt1 | contig 16973 bp, 17 predicted proteins | sample MGYA00376039_ERZ724506 | MGnify/ENA primary metagenome ERZ724506 (study PRJEB28724, sample SAMN07190887) | wastewater metagenome | isolation source: effluent of sewage treatment plant in Hong Hong | place: USA: Christiansburg, Virginia | collected 2016-03-01 ... | reverse complement strand
ATAGAAATGAGGCACATAATTTTTTTCGAAAGAGTCTGTGGCTTTATTTTTTTACATTCCTTGCAGCACCGCTCGGATACTTTATCAAAATTATTATCACGAGTGGATTATCAGTTGCGGATGTAGGTCTTATTTATAGTGTTCTATCACTCGTTCTTCTTCTCTCAGCATACAATGATCTCGGCCTGACGGAAGCTCTCAATTACTATTTGCCGAGATATAGACTGGAGGGTGATGATGGCATGAGACGTACCAAAACATTACTTCTTGTAACTATTGTTGCGCAGTTTGCTTCCGCTTCTCTTATCAGTATTGGTCTTTATTTATCTCGGGATTTTCTCTCTGTTCATCTTTTTCACACACCTCAGGCAGCGGATGTGATCATTGGATTCATTCCCTATTTCTTTCTGGTGAATATCTTTCAGGTGACGACTACGATTTTTATGTCGTACGAAGAGCCAAAATATCCAAAACTCACTGAATTTCTTCGTCAGTTGATGAGTTTAGCGATCCTCGCCTGGCTCTTTTTTGGTGGAGATGCAAGTCTCGCAAGTGTACTTTGGTCGTTTAATATTGGACTTCTCTTTTGAGTATGTTTGATCGTTTTTTTTGCATTTCGAATCTATACTGCTCCATTTTCCTCGGTCGCTGGCATATCGCGAAATATGTCAGAATACCGTGATATCTCGCGATATGCACTGTGGGTACTTTTCACAGCAAATGTAGGAGTGGTACTCTCTCAGATCGATATGCAGATTATCACCGCATATCTTGGTACCGAGTCAGCCGGATACTACAGTATGTATCTCTCTCTCATCTCTATACCATTTCTCGTTACTGGGCCTATATTTGGACTCTATCTTCCTATGCTTGCGAGGTATTTTAAAGCATGAAATACAAATGGCGTTCAAAATTTGTATACATTCTTTTTGACGTATCTCACGGTATTTGCTCTTTGGACAAGCGCCTATTTTTTTGTATTTTCAAGAGATCTTGCCACCGCATTTTTTGGTGAGAAATTTGCCTTCTCTGGCGATATACTCCGAGTCAGCATACCATTTCTGGTAGTGAACTTTCTTCTTCAGCTTGATTTTAATAGTCTTGCAAGCATTGGAAAAATAAAGGTTCGAGCAAAAGCTCTTCTTATAGGACTTGCTTTCAATATTCCACTTACTTTGTTGCTTATACCAAGGTTTGGAGTACTCGGGGCTGCTGGTGCTGTGAGTCTCTCATGGTTTGTGATAGCTCTCATTGCACATCGTGCTATTCCATTTGCATCTCGGTCACCCGATTGGAAGGTGATAACGAAAAGTCTTGTATGAGTAGCATTGAGTACTCTCCTTTTGTGTGCGGGTCTTTGGTATGCTGATTCACTGCAAATGAGCATGTGAAGTGTTCGATGAGATTCGATACTTTCTCTTGGCTTTGGAGCAGTCTTGTTTATACTCATGTTCGTTTTGTTTCACCATCAGGAATTCCGATCTATTGCTTCATTGATCCGTCAAGGGAAGCAAGAAGAGTAATCCCTTTTGTATTGATTTTTCTTTCTATGATTCTTACTCCACTTCGTTCTATCTTTCTTGCACTCTTCTGATGTGTATTTGGGTTTTGGGTTTATTCATCGATTGCTGTTTATTTTGCAGCAAAGGTATATCCTTCACATTCGATCGAATCTATTGCAGGTTTTGGCTGGGTGCTTGCTCTCATAGCGCTCTGATTTACCATGTATTCCATATGGAGTCAAAATAGAGTGATAAAATATTCTCACTCACTCTTGAGTGTATTTTGAATATTTCTATTGATTCATTTGCTGGTAGTCCTGGCATATACATCGATGCAATCAGCCAACCTCGCAAATATGTTCGGAGCAGGAACCGGAAGTTTCAGTATTGCTCTCGGTATTTTTGCAAAAAGTGTTGGTTTTATGGTTCTTCCACTGTGTTTTCTTGGCATCTTCTATGCGGTTGGCACAAACCTCAATTCGATCCTGTGACTTAAAATTGGTTCACAAGTTAGTGTTTCCACTTTTCGTTTGCTTTCTGTGATGTTCTGAGCAGCACTCTACATTATTTTGCTGAATATTCTTGGGGCAATTGGTATTTTTCAGGTGTCCGTTGTACTGATTGCTACTCTCGTATTTGCTCTCATTGGTGGTACTCAGTATTCAAATGTATTCAAGCTTCTTGTTGAAAAAGAATCGCTCGATGCAAATCATAGCATCCTCGCATCGATCGTGGGGCAATTATTTGTTCTTGCATTGATGATTTTCTTTTCATCGAACATAATATCAATCTTGCGTCCTATGCCGATAGGATGGGATGATCTTGGTGTTTATATGAACTATCCTCGCCTCATTGCCCTCTCTGGGGATAGTGGATGAATGGGATTGATTGCTTGGCAACATTTTACCTCACTTGGATTCCTCTTTGGTAGTCCGACGCAGGCGTTTTTCCTCTCTGAACTTGGAGGTCTTCTCCTCGTAATCGCATGTATTCTCGGTGTTAGATCTATTGCAGATGCACACATATCTCGTTCATCAGTTTGGCCATTTGTAGTTGCTGCAGCTATGGTGAGTTTGCCAATGATTGTATTCCATCTGGCAAAAGACATGAAGGTAGATCCAGCACTCTTTGGTATATCTGTGGCTGCATTCGTCGCTCTCGTGAGTGGTCTTCGCATCGATCGCTCAAAACAAGATGATCTAAAAATCGATAACGTTCCATTTCTTATCAATATACTTCAAAACTACATTCATTCGCTAAACGTAGAAGCGCGAATACTTATTGTTATTGCTGGTATGCTAACGTGAGTGGCTTTTGCTATCAAGATGACGACGTTGATGTTTATTATTGCAGCATTTGCAATGATCTTCTTCCGTTATGCAAAATATCTCTGACTTGCGATCTACACCTCACTTTTCCTCGGAATTTTTACGATCTGAAAACTCTGGTCGATTATAAATGTGGATTTTCTCACGAATCTTCATAATCCGCGAATGATAGTTGGATGAATTTTTCTCTCTCTTGCAGTGGCTCTCATCGCAAGCACATTCTTCTCAAAAAAATATCTTGCAAGATTGAAAAATACGCTTGTTGTTTCACTTGTATTTGGCTTCTCTTTCATCCTCGGCCTCTCTCCTTGGATAATCAAAAATATCTCTGAGATATACTCTCACGAAAATAGTAAACTTACCCATGTAACAGAACTTCTTTCAGGTCGATGAAATGCATTTATGCCCGATTGGAATGCTATCTATTCGGATACTGAACTCACAGAAAAGGATGCACAAAGAAGAACTAATCTTACGAGTCAATCTGGGCAGACAGCAAATGAAGACTTTGGTCGTTATTTTGGCTATGAATCATGACTCAATAATGCTATCAAACTTCCACTCAATCTCACAACTCAGATCAATCAATCTGGTGAATTTACCAATATTGGATTCTTTTTTCTCGCACTTGTTCCGTTGATGTGAGTAGCGCTGGTGCGATCAAGATCCCATGCATTTTTGCTTCTTGGTGTTGTTATTTTCTTTGCACTTTTCTATTTTCAGAGAGGTATAGGAGCCGATATGTCGAACTTTTTTGCGACGATTCAGTATCCATACGCATACATTTATATCATATTGATTGTAGCTCTCATCCTCCTTGTATCACTCTTTGGTCTTAAAATCCATCAAGATGATAATGCGAGTTCACGAGCGGAGATTCGAGATATTCGTCTTGTGCTTGTAGCACTTGCGTACTATGGATTCCTCTTCTGGATATCTTCGTATGGGGTGGTATGGTATGGTATTCTTATTTATTTCATCTTCTTTCTGATTATCATTTTTGGGGCACGAATGATTGATCGCGAGATTGATGATCTTATTGGCGAGCCGACTTGATTGGTAACGGGTATATCGGTGATCATCATTGGTTCTTTTGTATTCTTCTCTGCGATTCCTCATGCATGGACAAATGTCCTAAACGCTGGTTTTCTCGAGTATAAAACAGGTCTTATGACCAGTGAGTCAGTCGTATACAGAACACATGATGATCCAATACTAGCGACACTCAATATCAACGATCAAGAAAAAGCAGTCAAAGAGCTCATCAGTCGTATTGATAATGAGAAGATTCGCACTGCATTTGAACAACAAAAACTTACAACCATAGAATTGTATCTCCAGATGATTGATGGGGTTGAGTGACAATTTCGTGATGCAAAAGCACTCGATATCACTCTCCAGAACATGTTTTCACAAATGAGAGAAGAAACATATGCAGTCATTATGAATCCGAGTAAAGAACTCCTCAATGATCGAAAAATTTATCGCATAGGAACATTTCTCACGTATTTTATACGCAACAATACAACTCGGTATCTTGATGATTCTCTCGTGATGGAGTATGATCGTATGATCTCTTCGCCCAATGATGACACAGCAGCAGAGAGACTCGACAAGCTCTGAATTGGTTACCTGCTCATTGATCTCAATGCTGCTACAATAGATCGTGATCCACGACACAATCTTACAACACGATTTGAGTCACTCATTGCCAATACACGCAGTGATCATCTAAAATTGGTTCATACAGATTCGATGTGTCTCAAACTTGCACTGAGTAATAAGAAAGATCTCTCGAGAGATCAATTTCTCTCCCTTGCTCATGTGAACTCTGAGAGCTATGTTCGTGATGCATCTTGATCGCTCAATACGGTATCTCGCATGACAAAGATAGCATCGTGTCGCCAACAGGTATATGCCTTGCTCAAGGGGGATCAGGAGCTACCACCATATTTAGATCCATACAGAACGTATGCACGGCAGAATAAATTTGATGATCAAAAGCTTGCTGAGTATGTATCTCATATCGTTGCCGATCGTTCTTCTGTTGCACTCTTTGAGGTCGTGAAAACAAAATAATATCTGATTTTTATGAATCGCAGAGAATTTGCTGATATCGCCGATGAGTACATCCGTCGGCTCAATGAAATTGCAGAACAACAAGGTTATTCTATTATCACAGCATTCTACATTGAATGAAGTGATAAAGAACCTTCTGAATACAGTATTGATTTCAGGCATATGAGTATGCATGAGAATCTCTATGCACTCGGACGCTGGAATCAAGATATCATGGGCGTATATGATGAGGGGGATGATGAGTGAGGTGAATCAGAAATATTTGAGAAATAAAAAACTTCCTCGGAAGTTTTTTTGTTGTGTTGTGTGTATTTTATGCTCTGAGTGGTAAACCTAATCTCGTTCCCTCGAGATGACAAATGCAAGAAAAAGTAGATTCCCGATTAGGTCGGGAATGACATATTTTGATGTAATACAATCCACCCCGGCTTCGCCACCCCTCAAGAGGGGAAGAAATACAAAACTCCCCCTACCCCCTCAACGAGGGGGAATAATGCAAGTCGAGAATTACTAACTGGTGAATCTGTGCTTATAAGATTGTCATCCTTGCAGAGTCGGGTCAGGCTCACTAATCAAGTGAATTCGGAGATCTCTTTTTTATTAATAATCCCCCTCGTTGAGGGGGAAAGCGAGGCACGAGCAGGGGGAGTTGCATTCACTACAATTCTACCACTTCCACTCCGTGATAAATTGTTCTTGGATAATCTGTGGTGCTTCGATTGATAATGGTTTTTTCTCTCCATTCTCATCGCGTTCCCGATAGTGTATGACGATGAGAGTGATATCATCAAACTGCTTGTACCCATAACCCATAAATCGTGAGAGTGCGATCGTAACAGCATTGAAGACACTTTGGGCAGTCTTGTTTTCTATCTTTTCGATTGTTTGACAGAGTCTCTCAATACCGAAGAGTGGGGAAGCGGCTGTCGGGCCACTGTGAGCCTCCGTGATACCATCACTATACATAATAGCAATATCACCTGGATCGAATTGTATCTGCATATCTTTGAGACTCTTGGATATATCCTTGAGCATACCGAGCGCCATACCGCCTGATCGGATACGATAGATTTTCCCTTCTCATGCCTTGTAGATGAGGAGATATTCATGTCCCGCACCCGTCATATGAAGAGTTCGATCGCTCTCATCCCACCGAAGAAGGAGGAGTGTCATGAGCATATTAGACTTTACACGAGGTTTGAGGACTTCATTCGTCGCTGCGAGGATCTCACTTCCGCTCTTGATCACACGGCTAAATCCTGATATGAGTGCATTGGTCATCATCATGATGAATCCACTTGCGACACCATGTCCCGTCGCATCGCCGAGATAGATATAGTACGATCCATTACGCTCTATGATATCATACGAGTCACCACCTACCTCTGTTGCTGATCGGCTATTCGCAACGATATCAAGTGATGGTATGCTCACATTATGAGGACGAGATAGCACATGTTGTTGGATTTCGGCGGCTACTTCTACCTCAGACCGGAGTATGCGCCCTGCGGCAAATTCCCCTTTGTACCGCTCTAGTATCTCCAAGGCACGTGTGAAGAATGCTGTAACGAAGGCAACTTCGGGGCTGAATCGTGTGATAGCAATTTCGGATTGATTTCATTTACCAGCGAGAAACCGTGCAATCGCATCCCGTAGATCATAGATCGGACCGAGCACAAAGATGATGTAGATATAGAGGAGTCCAGCGATGGTCGAGAGTACCATGGCGACTCATCGAGGATCGTAGATGTTCCTCAGAAGCTCCGTAGGCACCTCGATAAATCCCCCAAGCGCCAGCCCAACCGAGATGGAGAAGATAAAGGAGAAGGCGAAGAGAAGCGTCGGAATATATCGATTCATAGTGATATTTTCTTAATTCTACACTATATTTTCATAAAACGCCAAACATTCGTGTATATAGTGATACACAGAGCATCACTGTCAATACAAATTCACGTGACAAGAAAAGTACTTCCTATATCATACCTGTGTTATCTTATTACTTATAACATCTATGGTACGAAATGTAAAAGGTTTTACGATGGTAGAACTTATGATCGTTATTGCGATTATTGGGGTACTTGCCGTTGCGCTTATACCAACGTTACTCGGTAATCAAACAAAAGCACGGGATACAACAAGAACAGCACAACTCAAGACTATTTCAAGTGCTCTTGATGGATACCAACTTGAGAACAATAAGTTCCCTAACTCTGCAAGTGGTGCTTATGTAGCTGGATCATCCTTTTGTGTGTCTGATGCAGGAGGTAAGTTTACTTTTCGTACCACTGTAGAAAGTGATGCCGTATTGAAATATATTAAGTGAGGTTTAGCCCCAGTCAGTCCAGGTAGCGCTACTCAGAATACGAATTCACTCTGCGCTGGAACAAATCCATCTTATGGATATAGGAATATGAGATCAACTTCCGCGGATTCAGATGAACAACTCAGCTATATGCTCGTTGCACGCATGGAAGGAGTTGAAAAGGGAAATATACCTTCAATCACATCAAGTATGACAGGGGCTTCTGCTGCTACTGTTAATGCTGCTGCATACCGCGGAACAGTGACAAGCACAGGAACTCACTACGCACTATTTTATTAAAGATAGTTGGTTCTAAATCAAATAAATCCCTCGCAAAAGCGAGGGATTTATTAATTCATGATTTCTACTCAAACAACAACGATTTTCTCCATTTGATTGTCAGGACAAAGGCACAAACGAGGAGTACACCAAAGAGCGCAAAGAATCAAATATGCCCGAGGAGTGTCAGTAGGACTCATCCGAGTAGGGGAGTGAAGATTTGTATCAATTCCCCTCTTGAAGGGGTGGTACAGGGTGAGGGGGTGGCTGTATTGGTACAACATGTAATGAGTCGGAGATGTATTCTCAATTTGCAGATCCTTTTTTGTTTGATACTATAGTCCTATCTTTTTCTACTTGTAATGAAATTCACCAATGATGAAGATGGAGTCACAGCGATGGCTCAGTATCTCAAAGAACAAATTCTTGAAAATAATCCTGAACAGTACAAAATAAATGATGAACTTATTTCAGTGATTTTTCTTGCATGAGCACCATGAGCAGGAAAGACAGAGTGGATCGAATCATTCCCAGATCATAATTCATATATTATTCTGGATACAGATATTTATAGATCCCTTTTTGAGTGATATAAGGGAAGTAATGCGTGAGAGTATCAGAAAAACGCAAGTCGTGTCATGGATAAGATGTACAGTTTTTGTATGAAAGAATGATATAATATGATCGTAGATGGTACTTTTTGAAATCAAAGTAAGGTTTCTGAAAATATCACAAAGTGCAAAAAACACAGTCGAACTTTCTCTGTCGTTCTTGTCTTTCAAGATCCTGTAATCTCATTTTTGTTTACCAAGAAAAGAGAACAAGAAAAATTGCGAAATATCCCAACGCCTGCTTTTATTGAGAAATTTTTTCAATCTATTCAATCAGTACAAACGGTTATACTCGAGCATCCAGACACCCCTGTATTTGTATCAAAGAAATTAAAATCCGAGAAATGATACTTCGATCAATATATTGAGAATGTGCAACAATTTGACAGTTTAGTAAATTTGATATACTCTAAGGAAGAACTGATCAAGCTCATATATAAGTTAGATCAAAACTGTAAAGATTCATCGTCTCTTAATACCATACTATGACCCCTAATAAAACCCAAATAGAGAACATGAAAAAAGCTGTCAAGATTGCTACGAAAGGATCTTATGAAAAGCAAATGGCAATTCTTGAGAAATATCCAAAAGAACTTGCTCTTGCTCGAAAGCTTGCTAAATTTTAGAAAAATCCTCTCGTATGAGAGGATTTTTTTCTATTCAAACAACATAGCTTGATTTTTGTTTCTTTCGCTATAGTATCTCTCTATAAATTCTCAGAGTCTTATGGAATGAAACATGAATATCTCAATCTCAGAAAAAATGGAGTTTACTATCAAAATCGAAGCAGAAGATGATGGTTTTGTTGGGTGTGTTCTTGAAAATAATGTATCCTCCTTTGGCGATACTCAAGAGGAAGCACTTGCAATGACACAAGAAGCACTCAAGCTTTGGATAGAATCACAAATGCGATTTCGACTTGAGAAGCTCTCTCATATTATGAACAAACAGTCAGAGGGTATCTATAAGGTGGCTATCTAATCATGGCACCAACCTATAAATACACAGATGTTGAAAAAGTCCTCAAGAGACTATGATTTATACTCGATCGTCAAACTGGATCGCATCGAGTCTGGGAGAAGGATGAGATAAAAAAGCGTATTACTGTTATCGTTCCAGCACATAAACCCCTGAAAATTGGTACGTTCAGGAATATACTCAAGCAAGCTAGTATTTCTCTCGATGAGTTTTTGAATCTCTTGAAGAAGTAATAAATTTAGAATGATGCACTATCTGTTGATTTCTCCATAAAATTTTTAACTTTTTTGTCTCTAATGGAAGAAGAAAATCTTCATATTTCAGCTCAGGCATATAATCATCACCTCGAAACACGAAAAGACCTTGATAAAGGAATAAATATTCTGAGTTTTGATGAGATAAAGCCAAAGTATGACAGAGTAGAACGTACGTTTACATCATTTAGCGACCTTAAAGATTATATCATCAAGCGTTAACAGACGATTTGATGATATTTTTATTTTCGAATCTTTTGTATAATTACTATTTTTATATATCATAAGTATGATATATATTTATAATTCATATGTATGAATCGTACTATCACCACAACACTTTCAGCACCGAAGCTTTCTTTTCTTGAATCATATGCAAAGAAAATCGGTAAACCAAAAAATTACGTACTAGAACAAGGTCTCGAATTGTTAGAACAACATACTCTTGAGGAGGCAATTCGCGCTTGATTTGAGGAACGGGTCTCAGAATACAAAGATCTCAATGAAGATTTTGCAAGAGCTCAAATCACATCAATGAGTAAGTAGTATGAAACGATTTGATATTGTACTTGCAAATTTGGATCCGAGAAAATGACACGTGCAAAGTGGTAATCGTCCTTGTCTCATCGTATCCTCAGATATTTTCAATAAGTATGCTCCAACGCTCGTAGTTATTCCATTTACGTCAACGATCCGAAAAGTATTTCCAAGTGAATGTATTATTGAGTCATCTCATACAAATGGTCTCGCACAACAAAGCAGGCTCTTGGGAAGTCAAATTATTACTCTTGATAAGAATTTTTTCTGAGAAAAACTTTGAGTACTTGATAGCTGTTATCACATTGAAATTGAAAATATCTTAAAGTTGGTTCTTGATCTGAAATCATAAAAAATTCCTCTCTAAGTGAGAGGAATTTTTCTATTCAAACAACAATGACTTTCTCCATTTGATCGTCAGGATAAAAGCACATACGAGGAGTACTCCAAAGAGCGCAAAGAATCCAATATGCCCGAGGAGTGTCAGCAGGACTCATCCGAGTATCAGCCCGAAGACATTTGCAAGGTTTTGGACTATCTTCATAGGAGCGCTGGAAGCATTCGCATCGATCTCAGTCAGATTGAGCTTTGATGCATAGGTCGTGTTGTATGACGTGAGGAATCATTCTTGTGAGAGTGACATAGCTGCAGCATAGCCGAGACTATTAATCATTCCAAATACGATGAGCATTCCAATTGCTTGCCATGGAAGCGCGGTGGTGACATTCATAGCTACGTCAGTGACACTCTGCTCAGCAACATTGAGTGTGTTTGCATCTGGCATCATGAAGACGAATCCAAACATAGATGATATGGCAAGTACAAGCCCCAGTGATATCACGGCAAATACACCAATTTTGGATGAGAGTTTGATGAACATACCTTGTGCAAGATAAGCAGGGATAGCTATACAAGCGAGTAACATGTAGTGGAAATTTGGTGCGAATTTTGCGAGATAATCGAGGAGAAATGATGAAGCAAAAGTATCCCAAGCACCAAAGAGCATAATAATGATGAATGACCAGATGAGAAAATAGTTTCGTGGAAGATCAAGAAGGGTGATCTTCACTCGTGCAAGCTCTTGCTTGGTGTCCGCAATCAGTCATGATAGCGAGAGCTTGTTATGAGCGACTTGTGGTCATACCGGACGAAAGAAGAGTGTCTTTGCACTGGAGGCTACCTTACTAAAATCTGTCATAGAGACCATTCCCGTGACGTGTTTGACAGCATTCTTCGCATCAAAAGTGCTCACCATCACAGAGAGAGATTTGATCGTCTGTGGATCGAGAGTCACATCACTTCGATCGAAGTATTTACCGAGAAAGAGAAGGTAGAGTACAATAAATATATTCACCACCATAACGGCGATAAATGGCTCAAAAGAGAGGACAAAACCTGATAAAAGAAGACCAAAGAGAGATCAACCTCCAAAATAGATATTCATTTTGGAGAGTACTGATGCATAGTTATTGGGGTCAACACTATTCATGATATATGCATAGCTTGTCACATCGTTAACTTCCTTGGTGAATCCGTAGAAACATGATGCAACGATAAGGAGTGCGATGTTTCCTATATCATTGATGAAGAAATCAAAGAGATTATTGAATATCTGTTCCCCAGCAGGAAGGGTATCGGCAATAGCGGATCCAACGAGAGGAATACTATCAGGATTGAGTGTTGTTGCAAAGATAAGCTTGAGGAATATGAGACCGGCAAGAAGCTGCGAAATACCTCAGAAGAGAAAAAGTTTACGTGCGGTAAAATGTCTCTGGAGAATGCCAACCGGCACATCGAGGAGGAGCGAAATCGCATTTCCAATACCGAGAAACACTCATACGAGGAGTGGATTTTTGAGAGTAATCGTGAAGAAGTAAACGACCGTAAAATGAAAGAGCATCCATACAAATCCCATGAATACATTCGTATTGAGCATATTCTTGATACGGATATCATCATCAGGCTGTGCAGCACGAACAATCGAGAATCCTTGTTCTCGATTCTGCTCGACAATTTCCTCAGTTTTTACTGGAGTTGCTGGATCGATACTCGTAGTATCTGGATTATTTTCTGGAGTTGGTTGAGTGGTTTCCATAGATGAAAAATACAATTTCCTCTATGCTAGCATATTCCGCTGTAGAATACAAAAAACACTTAAAAAATATCCTTGACGGATATTTTTTTTATCGATCTATATGCCGAAGGTGAAAGAGTGCAATCGATCCAGCGATAGATACATTGAGTGAATTTTTTTGTCCATGCATCGGCAGATAGATGAGTCCATCACTCTTCGTACGAGCATATTCACTCACTCATTCAACCTCGTTTCCAACGATGAGATAGAGAGTTTTTGTACTATCTTTTGGTTGATACTCATAGATATCTTGACCACCATATCATTCTTCCAGTGCGAGAATCTCAGAGTCTTCTCATTGCTTGTTCGTAAAGAAATCCTCAATATGGAGAAAATATTCCCATGGAACACATGCCTCAGCTCAGAGGGCAGTTTTCGTGATCTCACGACGCGGTGGAGTGGCAGTATATCCTATTAATATGATCTGAGGAGATCCAGCTCCATCACTCGATCTCCAGAGGGCACCTATATTATGGAGTGATCGTATATTTTCGAGAACAAGAATGATTTGCATATTTGACGATAAGACCTTATTTCCTATACTAGGCACGCATTGTATCTAAATTTTTTCTATGGCAAATATTGACCACAAGCCGAGCAAATATATGCTCAACCTCCTTCATGTTCTTCCAGCATTTGCAGATGAAGACAAACTTCGTATCAACTCAATTATTGAGCTCAATTCGATGACGATTAACAAATATGAGATTATCACAGAATCAGGACAACTCAAACTTGATCGTGTTGGGTATTCCTCGCTCTCGTATCCGTTCGCTTACGGTGCTATTCCATGCACGTGGGATGAAGATGGTGATCCACTCGATGTTGAAGTAGTAGGTGTTACAGAACCTCTTGCTTCTGGATGTGTTGCGGAGATTCGTATCATTGGAATCATGAAGTTCGACGATGGTGGGGAAGTGGATGATAAGGTGATCGGAGTGCTCGCAGATGACAAGAGAATGGATCATATCACAAGTTATGAACAACTTGGCGCTCATTGGCTCAAGGAGACTCAATACTATTGGGAACACTACAAAGATCTCAAGAAGCCAGGAACATGTAAGGTAAATGGTTTCTTCGGAGCGGAGGAAGCTGTTAAGATTATCAAAGAGTGTGAAGAGCGATACGTGAAAGAGTACCTTCCAAAGTTTGGTGAGTAATATAACAAAGTAGATTCCTGATCAGGTTGGGAATGCACATTTTATAAGAATATGTCATCCTCGCGTAGGTGGAGATCTACTTTTTTCTGTATTTGCTCGAGTTTTAAAGACAAAAATACAAGTCCACCCCGGCCTTGCCACCCCTCAAGAGGGGAAGAGAGCAGCCTTCTTCCGAACTCCCCCGTTGAGTGACAAGCTTCGGCAGTCCAGCGAGCGACATAGTCGTCGTGAGTCGGGGAGAACGAGTTTACGAGTAGGGGAGTTCACAAAAGTTGACTGTTCTACCAACCTTGAGATGACAACTATTTTCTCACCACTTCTCTTATGGCACTCGAAATTGAAGCAAAATTTATTCATATCAATCCTGATAATATTCGGTCTCGAGCGAGAGAGCTCGGTTTTGAGATAATTCATCCTGAATTTCTGATGAAGCGAACAACTTTTATGTTCTCAGATATCAATATCAGTCTCCGTGTGCGACAAGAATATGAAAGGGTAACTATGACCTATAAAGATGTTCATGATCACTCTATCGCAACTGGAACAACGGAACATGAGGTGGTAGTGAGTGATTTTGATACAACACTTGATATCCTCAAGCTCACTGCAAAGCATGAGTATATAAATTATCAGGAATCAAAGCGTGAACTCTGGAGGAGGGGGGATATTGAGCTTGTTCTCGATACATGGCCCGGTACATCAACCTATATTGAGATCGAAGCATCAACAGAGGATATACTGAAGATGGTCGTTTGAGATATGTGACTTGATTATTCACAGGCAATATTTGGGCGTGTTGGACGGGTGTATGAAGCTCTCTGAATTATGACGACTCCAGAATTGAATGAGATCAGAGAACTTACTTTTGAGAAGTATCCAAGTGTATAAGTAAAAATCTGCCCAAAGGGCAGATTTTTTTAGAAAGGAGGAAAATAATTATGCGCGGATTTTTTTGATTATAATTGCAAACAATATTGCATGGATCACGCTACCAGAAGCTATAAGGATACCATGTCCCATTGAATAAGCTACTCCAAATATTGGAAGATTACTCATGATAACCATACCACATAAGATTAATCCAATCTTGACCATAAAAATGATCTGCTTTTTTTGATCTTCGAGAAAGTCTGGATTAATACCAGGAACATTTTTGTACAGATCCGTTAAGGCACCTTGGATTTTAAGGCTCGTAACAGTAAAAATCCCACTTGCCACGATTGCAATAACAATAAAAATCAAGTTCCACATAATACAACCTCTTTTCCACCTAGCTCACCCAAGGAGGAAAATCAATATTCAGAATTGGTGAGATAATGATTTCTTCCGAGTAGTCAGAAGGCTCTTTCAGGCTATCATGTTTTATCATCATTGTCAAAAAATAGGGAATCCTAGATTAGATCTAGGATTCCCTATTTTGCTATCTAATAAATTCTATCTTCATATACTCATTTCTCAAAGCTACGTATATCATTGTTATGATCCTGACTCCACTGCTGAAGCCAGTTATTAGTAAATGCTTTATTGAGTGTCTTCCCAAATCCGATAAAGTCAAAATTTTTTCCATCTTTAAAGGTAGCAATTTCTTCTTGCGTAATATTCATTCGCTGTGTGTCTACTCGTATAGATGAGCCAAATGACCCATCTAGCACCCGTATAACATAAAATGAATAACGAGTTTGAGGATTCTTATCTCATCGATTTTCAACAATACCTATTATCGAGTTTCATCTATATCAATGATTTTTACTTCCATCATAGTTATAAAAATTGACACCATCTCACGCGGCAATTATATTCCATCATGTATCTTTTGTTCTTACTCATCCATTCATAAGAGTATCGATCATACGCGAATCAGAAAGAAGCACTGCGATAGCGTCTCATTGTGAACTATGTCCAACTTTGTATCATTGCATATGTGATATGAATTTTTGAACTCCATCGAGACGAACCCGTGAAGAACAGTAAGTATATCTTTGAAGAGCAATACGTGTTGATTTTTTATAGCTTGCTATTTCTTGCATCTGATCGTTGCATATACTTTCAACACGATCGATCGAAAAATCAGTTGCATACCGATCAGAATATGATGCATTAAGTCAAATAGGGAGAATGCTCACCAAGAGAAGACTGCTTACAAGAAAAATTTTGCTATATTGAAATATACTTTGTCGCATAGAATCGAAAAAAGAGATAAACGAGGTAAATAGTAATCTTTTTTTTGATTATTCAAAACACATTATTACATCGTATATCCCTCATAGAACTCCTTTCGAAATTCTTCATAGTTTCCGTCAATAATCGCTTGTCTTGCTTTCCTGGTGATAATATGGAGATATTCGAGATTATGAAGTGACATGAGTGTGCCGGCGAGTGATTCTCATGCCTTGAAGAGATGCCTTAGGTAGGCGAGTGAGTATTTGCGAGAGATGAGTGTTTCTTCGCCTGGCTTCATAGGTATAGTACCATGATCTTCACGATACCGCTCATGTGATATCTTGAGATTCCCATAGCTCGTCATCGCGACTCCATGTCGAGCTATGCGTGTGGGGAGTACACAGTCAAACATGTCAATTCCACGGTATATCCCTTCTACCAGATCTTCAGGTGTCCCGACTCACATGAGGTAGTGAGGTTTGTTTGCATCGATAATAGGTGCGAGAACATCGAGAGTATGATACATGAGTTCTTTTGACTCCCCAACTGAGAGTCATCCAATCGCAATTCCTGGAAGATCGAGTGAGTTGATATATTCACCCGACTCTGCTCTCAGATCATCATAGACAACACCTTGGATGATCCCAAAGAGGGCTTGAGTATATTTCCCTTGTTTGGTACGTTCCTCCTGTACACGCTCCCATGATTGTTTAGACCTTTTTGCCCACCGATGAGTTCGCTCCATTGCTTGTCTTGCATATTCTTTCGTGCTCTGTCATGGTGCACATTCATCAAATGCCATGACTATATCACCACCGATTCTTCCTTGAATTTCTAAGACGTTTTCTGGATTGAAAAGATGTTTTGATCCATCAAGGTGTGATCGAAATTCTACACCATCTTCATTGATCTTCACGAGACTCTTTCCTTCTCGAGTTTGTCCGAGAGAAAACACCTGAAATCATCCGCTATCAGTCAATAATGGAAATGGAGAATGATTGAAATTATGAATTCATCCAAACGAATCAATAAGTTCACTTCCAGGCCTGAGATGGAGATGATAGGTATTTGCAAGGATAATCTGTGATCCTATTTTCTGGAGTGAATCCATATCACATCACTTGATGCAACCCTGTGTTCCAACCGGCATAAAAACAGGAGTCTCTACAATTCCGTGTGATGTCTGGAGTAAGCCCGCTCTAGCATATCCATCTTGATGGACTGTTTGAAATTTCAACATAGATATTTTTACAATTGATCCATAGCAACATTTGAGAGTCGATCAGCCTCTGTATTCAACTCCCTGCGAATATGAGTAAAATCAATCTGTCCTCCCCATTCACGAATACTCTTTTGTATTTCTTCTGCTATCTTCTTGAGTTCGATATTCTTGATCTTGTATTCTCCCTTGAGCTGGCAAATCATCAGCTCGCTATCAGCAAAGGCATGAATTCGGGTGGCTCAGATCTCTATAGAGCGTTTCACTCAGAGGAGCATAGCAGTGTATTCTGCTTGGTTATTGGTAGCTATTCCGATTGCCTTGTATCTTGCTTCGATTTTTTCACCGTGACCATCCGTAATATAGACTCCGCAGCCAGATTTTCCAGGGTTTCATCTTGAGCCACCGTCTGTATAGAGTTTCACTA
>ERZ724506.344-NODE-344-length-16993-cov-7.115421_pt1 | contig 16993 bp, 18 predicted proteins | sample MGYA00376039_ERZ724506 | MGnify/ENA primary metagenome ERZ724506 (study PRJEB28724, sample SAMN07190887) | wastewater metagenome | isolation source: effluent of sewage treatment plant in Hong Hong | place: USA: Christiansburg, Virginia | collected 2016-03-01 ... | reverse complement strand
TGTCCGTCTTTTGCTCAACAGTCACCGCACAAACACTCGCACAGGCAAAAGCCATTGGCGGCATAAATGTCGTCAATAGCATTAAACACAGTGTTAGTAATAGGCGTGTATATTTTTTCATTATGTTGCAGTGTAACGCTTTAAAATAATAGTCGCCGCGCTTTTTTACGATTAATTCAAAAAAAATGTTGCTGCACCACCCGATTTTAGTGCGGGTAAAGTCGTAAAACTGGCGGCATTACCACATACCGTCATTACAAAGTCGATATTTTTCCCAGAATCTGCATTAAATTCATGCCAGCTTTTGCTACGATAAATGACCTCGGGCACCCTGCACCACAACCAAGGTCAAGGACACGGCAGCCCTCTAATAACGGCGGACAAACTAAGCCACAGCCATAATAACGACTCAATACCTCCAGTAGTTGTTGTCAGTCGGCTTTTTATTACACTTGCTCACGAGAAATCTCACGCACTCGCCAAGCTTTGGGCAAATACGCCAAGTCCGAAGGTTCGTCAATATCATGGCAGGCTGGCAATACCGTTGCCGTCCATTCTAATTGTTGTATTCTTACCATCGTTTTATCAAAGACCGTTGCTGTACTCCACGCTATGTTATTAAATAAGTCTCCATGGAATTGATTAATGCCCAACAGTACATAACCACCATCTGTGGCAGGAGTCATCACCGCATCAGATAGGCGTAATGCCTCTGCTGCTGCTTGTATTTGCAGAGCATTTAATGCAGGGCAGTCTGTGCCAATCAATAAAATGGACTCGCCCGATTGAATAGTACGCTGCGCTGCACGAGACAACCTATCGCCTAAATCACCCTCACCTTGACACGACCAAGACACTTCATGAGGCAACTTTTGTTGTCGCCATTCAGGTTCTTCTGGTGAAGGGGTCACACATAATTCAACTGTACCAACGGCTGCGGCTAAGGCTTCTCTCACGGTATGATGTAGCATTTGTTGTGCTAATCGTGCCGCTCCTTCTGCCCCTAAAGCGGGAATCAAGCGCGTTTTAACAAAGCCAGCGGCAGGAAATTTGGCAAAAATCACAATGCGGATGGGAGACATTATTGATACTCCTTAATTAATATCTCAGGAGAAACACCACGCCAATACGCCCAACGTAAACGCCACATCAAAAAAATGGTCGTCCATACGCCATATTTTTCCCAACGCCGTCCTGAACTTTGTACACGTTGTTTTAAACATACGGGCTTTGAGTAACTTAGCAGTCGTTTACAAAGCTCTATATCTTCCATAAGGGGTTGCTCAGGAAAACCGCCCAATGCTTCAAACACCTGTCGTTTAACAAAAACGGCTTGGTCGCCTGTGGCAATACCTGTTAAAGACGAGCGTAGATTGATAAAAAAAGACACTACTGACAACATACGCATTGTGCCAACCAAAGAGATATTAAAACGCCCCCAATCATGGTATGAGCTTGCTAATGAAGAACTAATCAGCAAATCAGCGTTGGCAGGTAACAGCGTATCTGCATGTAAAAACAATAAAATATCGCCCGTGGCTTGAGCGGCGGCGAGATTCATTTGTAATGCGCGGCCTCGTCCTGTTTTTAGCACCTGATAGCCATAAATCTCTGCTAACACCACAGAGCCATCTTGACTACCACCGTCAGCAATTAAAATTTCCACACCCTGTCGTTGCAGTGGTTTTAACTGGTCAAATAACACAGGTAAAATTTTTGCCTCATTTAACACAGGCACAATAATAGAAAGTTTCATGGTTTACGATTTAACCGCCAGTCATAATCCAAAAACTCAATCGACATATTTTTTAAGTTTGCAGCATCTTTAGCATTAACTTCTAACGCTTGATGATAAACCGCAAAAAAATCGTTTAAGCGATTAAAACCGCGCCAACCTTTTTCAAAGTCTTCTCGATACCATTTAAAAATTGATGATACTTTTAAGGTATTGCCCACCACGCGATTTCGAGTACGATCCGCTAAAAACAACCGCATTGCGTCTTCTAATTGACTCTCTAATTTTTGTGCTTGATAGGCTTCGCCACGCAATGCAGGACAACCAATACTGGCACAATTAACGGCAAAGTGAACGCGTGGTTCGTTATAACGACCTGAGCCTCTGATGAGTTTATGTTCAATATCATCAAGAGAGCGCGTCTCACCCAATAAGGGAATAAATGATTTTTTCCACGGTGATTGAAAAAAAGAGCCTAAATCCTTAATAGATTTAACATTAGGATACTCACTCAATATCAAGCTGACTGTCCACGCGTTATAACTGTTAATCAAAAAGGCCAATTGTTCGTTTTTATTCCAACGCTCAAATTCGCTGCGTGACACCGCTGAGGTTGCCGCTAAATAACCTTGAAGATTTTTTTGTTGTGCTTTTAATCCTGCATAATCAACTTGTGTTGCTTGACCATTGCGTACACTCATCACATGAGCTTGTAATAATTTATCCCAAGCGGCATGATTAAATGAGGCTGCATGAGTAACTGCTATTTGTAAAAACAACAGAATTCCAACGATAAATCGGTTCATTTTTAACCTCTTTTCCATGTGTGATAACGTGCTAACCACATCAGTATCTTTTGTGGGGCATGGGCGCGTTTCCACTCCCCCGCCGCATATTTATTGGCTTCGGCTAAGGTAGGATAGGTGTGGATGGTGCCGAGTATTTTATTCAGCCCAAGACCATGCTTCATGGCTAAAACATATTCGGCGAGTAAATCTCCTGCATGAACCCCAACAATCGTGACACCCAGAATACGATCTTTGTTAGGCGCAGTTAACACTTTGACAAAGCCATAAGCGGCACTATCAGCAATCGCACGGTCTAAATCATCTATACCATAATGAGTCAGTTCGTAAGGAATGCCTTTTTCTTGGGCTTCTTGTTCATTTAAACCCACACGCGCCACTTCAGGATCGGTAAATGTCGCCCAAGGCACGACACGATAATCCACTTTAAATTTTTTGAAATCGCCAAATAAGGCATTAACTGCCGCATACCATGCTTGGTGCGCTGCGGTATGAGTAAATTGATAAGGCCCTGCAACATCACCCGCCGCGTAAATATTAGGATATAGCGTTTCTAAATAGTCATTGGTGATGACGTTACGTTGAGTTGGAATGCCTAATTCTTCTAAGCCATAACCCGACAAGCGCGCAACACGGCCAACGGCACATAATAAAACATCAAATTCAACCCGCATTTCTGTATCGTTATGCTCAACAATAATAAATTTATGCGCACCATGTTTTTCGCAACGTAATGCTTTATGACTCGTTAAAACGGTTACGCCATCTTTTTCTAAGGCAACACGCACCAGCTCCGAAACCTCTACATCTTCACGCATCATAATGCGTGGTGCCATTTCGATTTGTGTCACTTGTGACCCTAAACGCGCAAAACTTTGCGCTAACTCACAACCAATTGGCCCTCCACCGAGTACAACCATCCGTTTGGGTGGTGCATCTAATTGAGCAAATTCATCCCATAAGGTATCGCTGGTGACATAGCCTACCTCTTCAATACCTTCCAAAGGTGGCACAAAGGGTCGCGCACCTGCGGCGATGACAATACTGCGAGTGGTGATTCGTTGTACTTCTCCCGAATGTAATTTGACCTCAACCGTCCACGGGTCAATGACTTTGGCATAACCCTGTAAAACCTCTACACCTAATTCGGTATAACGCTCAACGCTGTCATGGGGTTCAACCGCACGAATAACGGCGTGAACTCTGGCCATAACCGCTTTAAAGCTAAAACTCGGCTCATGCACGGTTAATCCGTATTTGTCGCCATGACGCATATCGTGCGCAACTTTGGCACTTTTAATCAGGGCTTTACTAGGAACGCAACCATAATTTAAGCAATCACCGCCCATTTTATGCGCTTCTATTAAGGTGACTTTTGCTTTGACAGCGGCCGCAATATAAGACGTAACCAAGCCTGCTGCACCTGCTCCAATCACCACTAAATTACGGTCAAATTGAGACGGTTTTTGCCAACGGCTATAGACACGTTTTTGTTGTATTTGACTTGTTATTCGTTTGGCAATAAAAGGAAAAATGCCTAATAACACAAAAGAAAATAATAAACTGGGCGACATAATGCCCGACAGACTTTGCAACTGAGCCAGTTGTGTGCCTGCATTAACATACACAATCGTCCCTGCCAACATGCCAATTTGACTAACAAGATAAAATGTTTTTGCTTTAATCGGTGTTAATCCCATCAACAAATTGATGAGAAAAAAAGGAAACAAGGGGACTAAGCGTAACGTAAATAAATAGAATGCCCCTTCACGAGCCACACCGTCATTAATCGCTTGAAGGTGGCTACCAAATCGTGTTTGCACCATGTCTTTTAGCAAATAACGTGAGGCCGAAAACGCTAACAGTGCGCCAATACTAGAGGCAAACGAGGCAATCACCGTCCCCCAGACCAAGCCAAACAATGCCCCTGAAGCTAAGGTCATCACGGCGGCACCAGGCAAAGAAAACGCCGTCACTACCACATAAGCCAACGCAAAAGTGAAAGCCACCATTACAGGAGACGCTTGTCGTGCCGACTCAAACGCCCCTAAGCTGCTACGCATACCCTCTAAACTTAAATAATGATGCAAATCAAAGGCAAAAAATGGAATGAACACCAACGCCAACAGTATGAATATCGCTATTTTTTTCATGCGGTTACCGCCTCTAATGCGCCACCACAACTACTGCCCTGTCCTGCCGTGCAACCATAACAATGGTCAGCGATACGGATAGCCTGACCTATAGGGTCAAACTGCAATAAATCGCGTAAATGTGGCTTATCTCCTTGAAGTAAAGGCAGTTCTAGTTGTTGATTAAAATCGCAATCATAAAGATAGCCTTGCCAGTCAACACTGATTAAATTGCGGCACATCACGCTGTCCAAATTAGCGGCGGCAAAGTTATGTTTGAGCAAGTTCATATAATCGGTGAATTTACCTTTAGAAATCAGCATTGAGCCAAAACGCTGAATAGGCATATTGGTTAAGGCAAATAAGGTATTAAAGACAATGCCAAAATGCTCATAAAGCTCACGTTTATAATCGGCTTGCAAATTGACCTGATTCGGCGGCAATGACGCACCTTGGGGGTTGTACACCAAATTCAGAGTAAGCCCTGTCCCCGCTTGGCCATAACCCAAGGCATTGAGTTTTTGAAGGGCAGCAATACTTTTATCAAAGGTGCCTTTGCCACGTTGTTTATCGACATTTTCAAGTGAATAACACGGCAGAGAAGCCACTATTTCGACCTGATTTTCTGCCAAAAATTCAGCCAAGTCTTCTTGGTTTGGTTCAAACAAAATGGTGAGATTACAGCGGTCAATCACTTTAACCCCTAACTCTCGGGCAGCTTTGACAATATGCCGAAATTGCTCATGCAGCTCAGGTGCGCCGCCTGTTAAATCTAGCGTGCTAATCCCTCGGGCGCGTAACACCTGAGGAATCAGTGCAACCATGTCTTGATTCATCATTTCGGTGCGCGTTGGCCCCGCATTAACATGACAATGGACACAAGTCTGGTTACAGCGATAGCCCAAATTTACCTGTAAGGTATCTAGCTTATCGCGCTGCAATGCAGGGAAGTCTGTCGCTTCGAGTAAGTGAAGTGTGGGAAGCATGATATTTCCTTAGTGGCTCTACCCTAAAGGGTATTCATACTCCCATAGTCGTCGTTACCATCGATTTTCTTACAGAGATTTGTGTTTTTTGATGTCTTGCTTGTAAAAACGAGAGGTTTTTATTGCAATATGGCGTGCTAATTTCGGCCTTCCAGTTTTGACGTTATTCATTTTATATGTGCCAACACACGCATTGGCTCGGAATGACAAAAATCATATTTGACCCACCACCACATCTAGTTACCATATAATCTATTCCTATAGATAACGCCATTCACCTCACAAATGTACCATCACCTGCCTAAATCCAATTTCATGTATCAACAATAAAAGCTGATCAACACTAGAATTGACCACGGTATGGCCATTTTCGTCTTCTAACATACAGCTTTTTCCTAAAGAGTTTTGCACTAGTACAAACCACTGCGCCATATTGCCAGGATTTTTGAATACTTCTACGTTAACCAAATAGCCGTTTAAAAAACACGATTTTGCTTGTTCTAAATTCATAACATCACACCTTTTTAGCACTCATGACGCATTTTATCTCTCGGTATAGCCGATTTTTACTTTTATCTCTTAAGTTTACTTGTACATACACCCATATAATGACAATAGTATTGTAACAGGATTATAATACTATTATCATAAATCACAACTATCGCACAGAGCCAATACTATGACTGCAATAACTTAGACCTTTCACGATTTGACCATTAGTGAATTGCTTAAACACGCCTTATCTTAAGGTAAAGTTAGATAGCGGGGTATTACAAGTGGTCATGTCACCTTCTTTACATATTTTTTATACACAGCACCATAAGACCTGTTGATCTGCGCTCAGAGGAGACGCAAATGTATTCATTTCAGACACCTTTTCTCATGGACGATGGAGAAACACGATCATTACACTTTGATTTCAAATATGTGCAAAGTGAGATGCGTATTGATGCACCCGTTGAGCTTATTTTTGGTTACACCCAAGCGATGATGGCATTTTTGTTGATTAATCCAATGCCAAAAGATATTTTATTGGTGGGTTTGGGCGGAGGTTCTTTATCTAAGTTTTGTCATCATCTCTTGCCCCAAACAAGAGTCACTACCGTTGAGATTAACGAAGACGTGATTCTGTTACGCGAAGCATTCCATATTCCACCTGACAATGAATATTTTAATGTCATACATGATGATGCGGCCAATTATTTGCGTCATCAGCACCAAATTAGCGATATTATTTTATTAGATGGCTATACAACCAATGGGTTGCCTAGAATGCTAACAACACCAATGTTTTACAAAGATTGTTATAACGCATTGAATAATGATGGCATTTTAGTGGCCAATTTCAATTGTGATGACTTACAACTAGAAACCTGTATGGGTAGGCTGCGCCGTATTTTTAAAGATAAAGTTCTAACCATTAAATCCAACACCAGCGGTAATAAAGTGGTTTTTGCCTTTAGAAGCCAAAACAGCTTGCCTATAGACTTAATGAGGGAACGAGCAGAGCAATTACAACAACAAACTAAATTGCCGATGTTACATTTTTATGCGCAAATAGTTACAGGGTGTCAGTCTTGGCTAATCCCTCTAGAAAATCGTGATCTAGCCTAGCTGACTATCTAATAAGTTATGACTCGGTACTGTTTTCGGTTTTTTCCCGTGCAACTGCTTGGGGGCTACGGGTACTGTAATTTACTTCATGCTTTTCCAAATACTCACGGATGAGTTGACGCACGACCTGAGAGGGTGTGATATCTTGATTTGAGCATAGTTTTTCAAATGCCTGTTTTTTGACAGGATCAATCAGAACCGTGAGGCGAGCAGTTTTGTTTTCCATAGGATGAGGAACTCTATACAACTAAACATGTTAATTTGATTATAACTCTTCGCGAGAGTAGTGTCATTCCCTCTGTACATAACAAGAAGTCACCTATGCCTAAGCATCCAGCTACCTCCTGATAGTAAAGCTAACTCAACTGTCAGATTTTCTTATGGTAAATTATGGCTATTTGCGGCATAACGGCGACGATAGGTGGCTAAAAAGCGTGAAAATCTAGATATTGCTTCTATTAATTCGTCACTTCTGGGTAAAAAAACCAATCGTAGATGGTCTGGATATGACCAATTAAACGCAGTTCCTTGCACCAATAAAAGCTTTTCTGTGTGTAATAATTCAAGAAAAAACTCAAATACTGCTGGCATTAACCAGCCTACACATTAACATATAATGTTAATATAAATCATATACTATTATCTCTAAGGAGATATACATGATTGCTCTATTTGAAGCTCACCGTCACGGCTTGCTTCAACAAAAACACTGGTTACCTAATATCATTTCTGGGGTGATTGTTGGGGTAGTGGCTTTGCCACTGGCAATGGCATTTGCGATAGCCAGTGGCATCAAACCCGAACAAGGGATATACACTGCCATTGTCGCTGGATTTTTAGTATCAGTGCTGGGTGGTAGTCGCTTGCAAATTGCAGGGCCTACAGGTGCATTTATTGTAATTCTGTCAGGCATTGTCTCTAAATACGGTATTGAAGGTCTACAAATAGCCACAATAATGGCAGGATTAATGTTGTTGTTATTAGGAATAGCTAAGTTGGGAGGTGCTGTAAAGTTTATTCCTGATCCTGTCATTGTCGGCTTTACCGCAGGTATTGGGGTAATTATATGGGTGGGTCAATGGAAGGATTTTTTTGGCTTACCGATAGTGACAGGTCACCACTTTCACGAAAAATTTTGGCATTTATTGCTCGCGCTGCCACATTTTCATGTCGCAACGACTTTTCTGGCTGTTTTGTCATTGGCCTTGCTTATTTTTACATCTAAAATTCCGCGCTTTAAACGCATACCTGCTCCTCTTGTCGCATTAATTATTGTAACAATAGTGCAATCCGTGTTTCATTTTGATGGTGTAGCAACAATTGGTAGTACTTTTGGTGGAATTCCCCAAGGATTACCTTCTTTTCATCCACCAGAAATCACTTTGTCGCGTGTTGTCGAGCTGATTGGGCCTGCCTTTACCATTGCCATGTTAGGTGCTATTGAATCTCTTATGTCTGCGGTTGTTGCTGATGGTATGGCTAACACTCGCCATAACTCTAACCAAGAATTAATCGGCCAAGGCATTGCCAATATAGTTGCGCCACTGTTTGGTGGTTTTGCTGCAACAGGGGCTATTGCTAGAACAGCGACAAATATTCGTAATGGTGGCACTAGTCCACTAGCAGGTATTATTCACGCCATAACATTGGTATTGATTGTATTATTCCTTGCGCCATTGGCTGCAAATATCCCATTAGCCGTACTCGCTGCCATATTGTTTGTCGTCTCGTGGAATATGAGTGAAGTACCACACTTTATTAAGATGGTAAAACGCGCACCACGTGCAGATGTTATTATCTTATTGGTTACATTCAGTCTCACCATCCTCACTGACTTGATGGTTGCCGTGAATATTGGGGTTATTCTCGCTATGCTGCAATTCCTACGTCGTATGGCCTCTAGCGTTGAAGTCCAACAAATGACTGAAGAAGAACTACAACAAGAGTTTGCGTATACGGGCTTTACCAATCTTCCTCCTAATGTACTTGTTTATGCTGTTGATGGCCCTTTTTTCTTTGGTGCAGTGGAAAATTTTGAACGAGTAATGACAATTACACATACCGACCCTCATGTGCTGATTATCCGTCTAAGCCGAGTACCATTTATAGATATTACAGGCCTGCAAGCACTGGAAGAGGTGATTAGTGACTTACAAAAACGCAGAGTGACCGTCATATTAACAGGAGCCAATGCTAAAGTTGTTGCCAAACTAAATAAAGCTGGGCTAATTAAATTGATTGGTAACAGTAACTACATTCAAGAGTTTTCCGATGCAATTGAATACACGTGGAGACAATCAAAAAGTCCTATGCTTTTTTAAGAAAATCCAAATACTGATCAACATCAATTTGAGGAAAAGCCTGTATGGGATATGCCAAGTTTATCGTTTATCTTAATAGCCTCAGCTCTGTTAAACGGACAGCGCGTACCAATTTACACTTGGGGGTTTTACTCGCTTTTGTGGCAGGTGCACTCAATGCTGGGGGTTTCCTCGCCATTGGTCAATACACCTCACACATGACTGGTATCGTCTCGGCCGCGGCTGATAATATTGTTTTAGGACATTTTAGATTGGCCTTGGCGGGATTTTTATCATTAATCGCCTTTGTAAATGGCGCAATCGTGACGACATGGTTGATTAGTTTTGCCAAGAGAAGTGGCAAACAAAATATCTATATTGCACCCTTGATGATAGAAGCCTATTTGTTGTTATTGTTTGGCCTAATGGGTTCCGCCATTCAAGATCACGTCTATCTAATGGTTTCTTTTACTGCCGTGCTGCTTTGTTTTTTAATGGGGCTGCAAAATGCATTGATTACTAAAATATCTAATGCCGAAGTGAGAACGACCCATGTAACGGGATTATTAACCGATATTGGTATTGAGCTGGGTAAGTTGTTTTACTGGAATAAACACCCCCACTCATCTAATCGACCTGTCGTCATTGCTAATAGAAAAAAATTAACAGTTCATCTTTCACTTGTATGCTCGTTTTTTATCGGTGGGTTGATGGGAGCAATGGGCTTTAAATATTTGGGCTTTATATCAACATTACCTTTAGCAATTATGATCGCGTGTATTTCTATCGCGCCCATTCTTAGAAAAAAATCAACCTTAAAAGTGATGATCGACAGACGCATTTAACACCCTCAGCCTGAAAGCTCTCTAGGTTTTAGCTATCACTTGATGGCTTATCTTCAGGACGCTTAGCATAACTTCTTGATATTTTTCGTATAGTTCCCATTTGTTTGCCAAAATTACGGCAACCCGCACACATACTGACGTGCATTTTTAAGGATAACCGCTCACCTAGTTTTAACTCGCGTTCTTGCGCGTCCGACATTAGGCGTGTCGCATCATGACAATTCAACATTCACACTCTCCTTCTACAAACCATTTATTTTCCATGCACTCACGCAACCGTAACCGTGCGCGGTGCAAAATAACATGCAGATTAGTGACGGAGAGTTCCAATGAGGTACAAATTTCTTCGGTATCTAACTCAACAAACTCACGCATCATAAAAATTCGTGCCTGCTTGGGTGGTAAGCCTTCTAAACAGGCTTCAAATACCCGCCAAAAATCACCATTATGCAAAGACTGCTCAGGGTCAGTCCAATTCGCAGGACGTTCATGGACATGCCAAAAACCGTTATTATTAAACAAGGCAGCCATGCCTTTATCTTCCTCTTCGTCATCACTAAATAAGCTAGAGGCCAAAACCATACGTTGCTTTTGGCGTAGAATATCGGCAATTTTATTTTTTAGAATCGCAAATACCCACGTTTTTAATGCCGACCTTCCTCCAAAGGAACTGACGTTTTTCATTGCCCCCACTAAGGCTTCTTGCACTGCATCCTCTGCCAAATGGGCATCTGACAACTGTAACGTGGCAAATTTAAGCATTTGTAATCTCAACGCCTCCAAAAATTTGCTGTCTAATAATATATTTTCTTGCGCTGATTTTTTTACGTTGTATTCACTCATTCATGTTGTCTCCTTTGCTCATTCCTAGAGGCACTATAACTTGCCACACAAATGGAACAGCATAGTTTAGTAATAAATGTGGCATGGAAACACTTATTTTCCTCTACATAAGCGATGACTCAGAAAACCGTTTGATAAAACTTTTATCGATGTAATTCTTCCAACGCCAAACCCATCGCCCTTCACAACTCCATCTGCCCCAAGAAGCAACGGCATAACGCTCACCACACGACAGCAAATACAAAGAGTGATGACGCGGTTGGTACGAACCAAAAACACCACCACATAAAGCGGCTAATAAATTATCCGCTAGTACAGGCCCTGCATGTACCGCATGTACCCCTGAACGCGCCACAGGAATATCCTGACGAGCGCAAGCATCACCTGCCACAAAAACATTATGATGTGAAGTACTCCGATGAAAGGCATCCACAGCGATATAACCATCGGTACTCAGTGCTAACTTCGATAAAGACATCCACGCGGCTGGCCTTGCACCTGATGCAGCAATAATTGTGTCAACAACAATCGTTGTGCCATTTGAGAGTAACAATCCTTTTTCTGTACCCACCGCACGATGAGGAATCAAGGTAATACCTGAAGCCAGCAACCTGTGTTCAACACGTTGACGCACTGAGATAGCATGAGCAGCAAGCAACCCTTCTTCTGGGTAAACTAATAGCACTTTAGCGGAGCTATTTAACTGCCGTATCGCAAAATTGGCAGCAAACGCAAGTTCAACACCTGCTGCTCCTCCCCCTACTATCGCTAATACATAATCTGGTTTACGCATAATTTCCGCTAATATACGCGGCCACGCTACAATAAAATCATCCAGTGGTTTAATGGCTAACAGTTTTGAGCCTGCCAGTTCAAGCCAAGAAACATCTGTCTCTGACCCCGTATCCAACGACAATAAATCATACTCAACATGACTGCTATCAGTTAACCCCACACAACAGCGTTCAGCATCCATACCTAGCATACTATCTATTACCAAGTGAACACCTGCTGCCTTGGCTAATGGCCGCAAGTCGATTTGAATATTTGCTAAGGTATAATGACCAGCCATCCAACTTGGCAACATACCCGAGTATGTTTGAAAGGGTTTTGGCGTAATTAATATTGTTTCAATGCCTACTGGCCGCTGCTTGGCCAAGGCTTTTAATACCGACAGATGGGCGTGACCACCTCCAACCAATACGAGCCTTTTCATTCACAATGCTCTACTTATTAAATGGTTATTTCTGACTACTTTAGGACGGTCAAAGCCAGATAAAAACTTGAGTTGGCTTGACCTTCAATTCTTTGACCCTACATTTTTATTGATTCATGTTAGTAGAGTCGTAATAAAGGCGATTTTCTTACACGAGTTACGGTTAAAGCTGTAAGAAAATTGCGTCTAAAAGCGACAGACCATGCACAAACAGAGATGATATCTCTCACAATTACAACAGGTACTATTATGAAACAAGTGTCTATCGCCGTGATGGGTGGAAGTGGTTTGTACCAAATTGATCAATTAAAAAATCCACAAGAGCATTGGCTGGATACGCCGTTTGGAAAAACGTCGGATGCCATCATCACAGGGCAAATATCAGGTATAGACGTTGCGTTTCTTGCGCGGCATGGCCGAGGCCATCGTTTAATTCCCAGCGAAGTCCCTTATTTAGCCAATATTTATGCCCTAAAAACACTGGGTGTTCGTTATCTTATTTCAATATCGGCTGTTGGCTCACTCAAAGAAGAAGTGAAACCACTCGATATGTTACTACCAGATCAATTCATTGATCTCACTCGCCGTATCAATACGTTTTTTGGGCAAGGTGCTGTGGCTCATGTGGCCATGGCTCAGCCAATTTGCGCTGTGTTAGCCAATATCTTAGCCGAATCGGTTATAGAAACTGCCATTAAAGACTCTACTTTACATACGCAAGGAACTTACGTTTGTATTGAAGGCCCTGCCTTTTCGACAAAAGCCGAATCGGAATGGTATCGCAGTATGGGAGCGAGTGTGATTGGCATGACCAATATGCCAGAAGCAAAATTGGCTCGTGAAGCCAGTATCGCTTACGCCACATTAGCTTTAGTTACTGATTATGATGGTTGGCATCCGCGCGAAGCGAGTGTCAACGCCGAAATGGCAATTGCTAATTTAATGAAAAACGCCGTAAACGCCCAACAGGTTGTGATAAATGCCATTGTGAAGCTCGGTAATTTATTGCCCGACTCAATTGCTCACCATGCGCTTGATAGTGCTTTAGTAACCTCACCAGAACAGATGAGTGTTGAAGTAAAAGCCCGACTTGGGGCATTGCTTAAACAAAGCTAATGATGATTTACGCCAAACATCAGTTTAATCCAATAAGCACCACTGGCAGAAAGCTCGAGATACATGCCACCGCCGTCTGTTAGACGTTCGGGTTTTCCGTCTTCTCGTGAGTATTTGGCTTTTTTGATTTCAACGTCTGTGAGGGGCATGGGGGCAACTCCAACTTGGGGCAATTTTGTTGCCCCCATTTGTATTCGGATTGCAATAGACTACATCGGATTACTTCGGACACAAAAAAGCCCCAATCCCTAGGGAATTGAGGCTTTCTGTACTTCTTCGGACAACCTCGGAAGTAAAAATGGCGCAGCGGACGGGACTCGAACCCGCGACCCCCGGCGTGACAGGCCGGTATTCTAACCGACTGAACTACCGCTGCGCGATACTCTAGATAACATGGTGGATGCTGAGGGGATCGAACCCACGACCCTCGCCTTGTAAGGGCGATGCTCTCCCAGCTGAGCTAAGCATCCGTATTTATTTCATGTCACTCGGTGTGGAGCGAATTATAGAGACTTTTTTTTGCATGTCAAAAGTTTTTTTGACAGTTTTATTTCGTTTGCACAAAAAAAATACAAAACACAAATAAATGCTCTATAAATAGGCAAAACCATACGTTTGAGTACATTTTTCAATCAATACAACAAGTTGAGTTTAATACCAACTTAAATACATCTCAAACTATTGCGCACGATGCATATTATTAGCAAAAATACCCGTTAAACGTGGCACTAAGGCTTGAGGAATATCATGCCCCATGCCTTCTATTAACTCCAAATGTGCGCCTTTAATACTTTTGGCAATTGCTTTGCTACACGCTGGCCGTAATAATCTATCCTCTTTGCCATGTACTACGACTGTAGGCACATGAATATGCCGCGCCAAGTGTTTAATATTGCCCGTTCCCATGACAGCTAAAAAGTGGCGTTTAACCCCTGCTGGATGAAAACTTCTATCCATTAATTTACCTGCAAAAGATTTTATTTCTTCTGGAGTCGAGCGATACGCAGGGCTACCAATCGCGGTAAATAATTTAACGCTATGTTGTAATAAAATTTCACGCGGCGCATTTGCACCTGGCCCTTTAACTAAGGGTAAAAAAGCGCGTGGGTCTGGTGGTGGCAAAAATGGCTGATTATTACTCGAAAACAAAACACCCAAGCTCAACACACGCTCAGGATATTTAGCGGCAATAATTTGCGCAATCATGCCCCCCATTGATGCGCCAATAAAATGGGCACGTGGAATGTTTAATACCGACATTAAGCCAATGGTATCGCCCGCCATATCATACAGACTATAAGGCGATGGGTTGGGCAAACCCAATTGAAAGCGGGCAATAGATAGCCAAAAATTTTGCTTTTGACTGCGTTTTTTAATTTTACTCGACAAACCAATATCACGATTATCAAAACGAATTACTTGATAGCCTTTATCGACTAAAGTTTGGCAAAATGAATCTGGCCAAATCAATAGTTGTGCGCCTAAGCCCATAATCAAAAATACGGCTGGGTCTGTTTCTTTGCCCCAACGCTCATAAGCTAATTCTATATCGCCTACTTGGGCGGTACCTTTGGTGTGTTGCATTATTCTGCTCCAGTTTTTTGACGACGGCGTGGACTTGCTTTTTTGGCGGGTGTGGCCTGTTGTACCAAGACACTATTGGGTAAATCGGCTAACCATGAATGCCACGGTGCAACCCATCCGCCTGTCACTTTTTCTAAGGCAAGCGCACAGGCAAGACTTAAATGGTCATTATTTTGATTGGCGACGACCTGAATACCTGTGGGAATGCCGCCTGCATTTAATCCCATAGGAACAGCGGTTGCTGGCAATTCCATTGCGTTAACAATAGCGCAGTCCACAAAATCAAAAGGCTTAAAAATTGGTGCGCCATGACGTGGTGCAACTTCGGGAAAAACAGGCATTACCAATACCCCATCATCCCCCAAAACGTCATTAAGCTGTTGTTTTAATTGATGGCCTAATTGCACAAAGTGTTTACGTTGGCCTGTTGCCAAGTTAGGAAATTGCTCTAACAAAGTTAAAACAACTAAAGGCAAGGTATGAGGCGATTTTTTACCTTTTACGGCCATGCCTAAGAGTGCTTTTATGGGATGTTTAACGTGATACTCACCAAACAACATGGCGGTAAATGAATGCTCTGGCGTGGAGGAGTCGGCCAATAAACTCGACCAAATCATAAACGCATCATCTAATAACGGCAAATCGACCGTAATATGCGTTGCGCCTTGTGCCACTAAGGCATCCACAGCGCGTTGTTGAGCATCTAAAATATCAAAGGTTGCTTTAGGCCCACGTTCGGGTGATACGGTAATCACACGTAACTTAGCAATATCTACTTCGTTGACTGATTTTAGCTTATGGCTATTTGAGCCTGCCAAAAGACGAACCAAAGGCTCTAAGTCTTCGGCTTGACGACACAAAGGCCCAGAAGACAAATAGTTTAAGGTTTGGCCGTGTGCGCTAGGAAAGTGACCTTGATTTTCAATTAACAAAGGTGAGGCTTTGTGACCAAATACGCCATTAAAAAAAGCGGGCATTCTTATTGAGCCTGCTACATCCGAGCCTAAACCAAAGGGGCTCGCACCCGCCCCTACAATTGCGCCCTCTCCACCAGACGAGCCACCTGTAATACGGCCTCTGTCGTAGGCATTTTTGGTACGGCCATAAACCCGATTATAGGTTTCGTACCACATAGCAAGTTCTGGGGTGTTAGTTACGCCCAACGGGATTGCTCCAGCATTACGCAAGACTGCAACAGCATAAGCATCTTTTTGACCATAAATATCTTTACGCGACACCATGCCTACGGCTTGAGGCATTCCTTCAAACTCAAAAGTATCTTTAATGGTGCATGGCACACCCAATAAAGGCGGCAAACTGTTGATATCTTTTGTGCTTGCAATTAAGGCATCTGCTTGGTCAGCTTCGCATAAGGCTTGAGCAAAACGGTCAAAAATTAAGGCATTTAAACGAGGATTAACACATTTAATTTGGGCAATATGCGCTTCGACCACCGCGCGTGAGCTTATTTTTTTGGCTTTTATGTCGGCAGCAAGGGATATAGCCGATTGTTTTAACAACATAATCTCTACTCTATTTCAAACTTAACGTACTATGGTGCAAAGTTTATTTTTTTTCTAGGTCTTATTGCGCCACTCTGCTTGTCATTTTTGTCAATTTAGAGCGAAAACGGTAAATGAAGACTTACGCATTTGACTAAATACGCGCGTTTTGTGAGTAGAAGATGGTTGAAGCTTGTGTGAAGTGCAATATTTTGGCCGATGTTTGCCTCGCATTGGCGTGTGCCATTTTAAAAACATGACTTGATTACTTATAAAAATCCGCCGCTTCTAGCAGGATGTACTATACTTTAAAT
>ERZ724506.343-NODE-343-length-17003-cov-4.692530_pt1 | contig 17003 bp, 4 predicted proteins | sample MGYA00376039_ERZ724506 | MGnify/ENA primary metagenome ERZ724506 (study PRJEB28724, sample SAMN07190887) | wastewater metagenome | isolation source: effluent of sewage treatment plant in Hong Hong | place: USA: Christiansburg, Virginia | collected 2016-03-01 ... | reverse complement strand
TTAAAAACTCACATATGTCTTATCACTTTCTGTAAATGTTCTTAATTTACAGCCTTCAATATTAATCTTCTTCTATTTGACATAAGATTATATTTTTTCTTCCAATTATTCAGATTTCTTCGTCCAAATTTTTAAGATATAGTTCTAATTCTCTTTTGCTGATTAGATTAGTTTTTTTTATTACATATCTGATATAAATTTGGTAATTTATTTCTCTCCGATTAAAATTTTAAGTTTGTATTATAGACTGTTTTAAATAGGTGCAGAGCAGTCTAGTTTGAGTTCAATATTAAATTAAGCAAAAGATTTAGTAACTTATGGTAACTTTTTAAGAGGTTTAAAATATTTTGTGAGAATATTTTCAATATTTTTCTCTTTATTCTCTATTTTTTTCGTATCTGGCTTTACTTATTATTTTTATTTTTATATATGTTGCTCTTTTTTGATATCTTTTTCAGTTTTTTCTTGTTTTTCTGGTTTAGGTACTTGTGTTTATCTAGAAGATTTCCATTTTTTATATTCAGCTATCGTATATTTAGTTTCCTTTGCATCAATAGCTTTTCCATGAGCGTTCTTAAATTATCTTAATCTTTAAATCTTTACTTATTCTCCAACTTCTTTATTTAATAAAAGTAAATTTTATTCCAATATCTGTTAAGTTTAACAATATTTTTTAAATATTTATTCGATATTATGTTCAGGACTTTTTTCAACTTTTGTTTATTTTTTTTATTCTACTATCTTTTCAATCTTTTCTGTTGGTTTTACTTATTAATTTTTCTTTTATTATTTCTTTTACTCTATTTTTTTCTCACTCTTTTCAGGTACTTTAGATTCTTAGTTTTTCTTTATATCTTTACTTGATTAAATTATTTTTTCATCTTTTTCTATTGGTTTCGTCTATTAATTTTACTTTGTTTATTTTTGTTACTCTTTAGCTTTTTTATTCTATAAATATGCCTTGAGTAATGGTCGATATGTTGTATAAATATGCCCTTTCGTATGCTAATGGATTGCCTGTTTAAAAACAATAATTTAAATTTCAGGATACCCTATTTTCTTAAGTTTCTAATCATACTAATTAATATTCTTATCAGCATCTTAAGGCTTTTACTTACATTTCAAATCAACTTTCTCATAAATTTGGTATAATACTAATTTGTTAACATTTTTATGATGTTATTTTTAAATCCAAAGAGTATAGCTCTATTTGGATATAGAGTTAACTATCCCTTCGGGTATTTTCAATGCGATATTTTTGGAGTCGAAATATTTTTGTAACTAGTTTACTTGTATTTTCGTTTTGTTCTCGCTGAATATCTAATCGATTTATTTTTTATTCTATGCTTTTACGTCCATTTTATATTATAACAAATCTATATATGTAACTGATTGCATACAAAAAATTAGGCCTAACTAAAAATGAAAATAAAATATCAGAAGATAATAATTTATCTGAAGCTGTCCTTGGAGATGAATTATTTTTAAGGGAGATCTATTTTTTAATTTATGCGGGAAATATCTAACTCCATCCTGTTCAGTTATCTTTCATGATTTTATTTTCCAGTTTAAAATGTCATGTTTTTCATATTTAGGTTGCGAAGCATGAATGGAAAACCTCCATTCTTAGCTAGTATAATTTTACATTGAATGTTGTTTGTTTTTGACCTTTTTCTTTTTATTTCACTAGCTCGTTATTTGTACTCTACAATGTTTTCCGTTCTTTTAAGACTTTCGTGGATTAATTGTCCGAAGGCTTATATGTTACTTATGTCTTATTTTTACTATTTTTTTTGTCGGTTATATCTTTTTTCGGAGGTTGTTTCCAATATTGTTGGAGAAATAAAACTGGTACTTTTTAACTTTTCTACAGTTTTCTATCGCTTTAACTGAGTCTTGATTGATGCTTTTGATTCTTGTGAGTAATTTTTTCTTCTCTAAACAACTCTAAAAGTCTTCGAGTTTAAAATAGGATTTTCTACAGTTTTTGGACCCATCATTTTAATAGTCTTGGGTGCCTACACAGTAATATGAGGTAATTACTCAAACTTATACTAAAAATTCCTTTCTACACTTCTTAAAAGAGAACAATTTCTCCTTGTAATTTTCTTTTGTAAATGAACTTATTTCTTTTCCATGATATATTAGAATTTAATATAACTTCTCCAATTTTAATCTTAAATAAAGTATAATTAGCTTAAATTATTTTAAATTACGAGAATTACAATACCCATTTTTTTTCACTGTCTAATAAAATCATAATTTATTAATAGTATAACAGCATTAAGAATTACTAACAAATATTGAATGCAAACACAATACGCAAGTCCTAAATTATTACTGGAATTTTATAAAGGATAAAAAGTTCCGCCTCTGGTTAAAAAATACGATTTTTAGACCAATGCTGAATAATCTATAATTAGATCAAGGAGGAATCATTCTGGTCATTCAGTTACCTCAGTAAATACGCAAGTAGTTAATTCAAGTAAAGTTAATGTTAATTAATTGGTGTAAATTCAACAACAACTTGATAGTTAACTCAATGAAAATCGTGAATTAAGAATGATTATCAAAGAGTTATAAGAAAATTTGGAGAGGCTAACTTCTGTGAATGGGGAACTTACAACCAGAGTAGAAGAATTGTAAAAGAAAATAAATGTTTTAACTGATAAGTCTGATGCCACAAGGAGATAAATAGTCAGAAAAACACGAGTAGAAATATATAAGGAGGTTGAAGACTATCTAAAAATTTCGAGTGAGAAATTTATCTAATGTTTAAGAAACACGAAAGCTAAAATGAATCCTATCCTCGAAAATAAAATCGAATAATACTTGGAGGAAGTTTTAAATATAAATAGTCTCTCAGTCAGGAAAGCTCTAAACGAAATAAATAACACCAGAGAAAGAAAATCTTTTGATGAACAGGAAGTAGATAAGACTATCAAATAAATTGTTGAAAAGCGTTCGAGGTAGAAATCTAATTCTAAGTAAAGATCTAGAGAATCTGATGTGAATCAATACGAAGTAATCTTTGATAAATTAAATCGTCAAAATGAATAATTCAAACAAAATTTGAAAAATGATTCATTAAGGGAGAGTCCAAATTGGAAAACAGACTCAAAACCTCGACGACCAAAAATATTCCGAAAAAATTATGAGAACAATTCTCGTTCTATCAGCAGAGAGCACCAGAAAAAATTGGATTTTTGATTTATTGTCTGTCTTAAGATCATAAAAATAGAAAATAGAATTTATAATAGAGATTAGTATAAATCATTTGTTTTGTCGTTTTTTCTACCAAAAATCAGAAGCATAATCTTTGAACTTAGGCTGTTATAAAATTGTTTATTAACTTCTCTATTTTAGTTCATCTATATTGAAGGAAGGTAATGGTTTGGTATAATTTGTATATTATTTCTTAATCTATGAATTTTTTTCCTAGTTATTGGTTGGGCTATATTTCGAGTTTATCAGAACCTAGAACATTGCAAGATATTGCTCAATATTGGTATAACTTAACAAATTTTAATTATCCTTTCTTTAAACTTTTAAAGTATCTAACAGATCAGGTTAAATAGCTTTGAGAAATTAATTTAGATTATCAATGTGTTTTTGTTTTTCTTGATAGTAATTTTCTATTTTTTGCTTTAATTTTTTTTATTCAGGTGTTCCTCCCAGTTGGGTTTTATGTTCTTGGATATTTTCTTTTTGTTTCAGTATTTTATCTTGAATACTTTAATTTTATTATCTTAGGAGTTCTAGTTATGTTGTAAGTCTGTTTATGTATTCGTAAATAAGTGTATTTTGCTCTTCCTGTTTCAAGAAAGTTTTTGTAATCTCTTCCAGATCATGAATTCCACTTTCTTATTTAATTTATTAAAAACTTTGTTATATTTTCTCCATACTCTTCTTGTACATCTCTACAATTTTTATTTTTTACTTGTTACAATGCATTAAATTTTTAATTCTCAGTTTTACAATGGGTTGAGTATCAGATGTTTAGGTTGTCTGTTTAGTCGTATTTTTCATTTCTTTGTTAGTACATGAAAAATTAGCTTTTTTCTTCATCTCCTAAACTGCACTCATATGTAAATTATTTTCTTTCTAATTCTTTTATTTAACTTCATAGATTTGTTATTTAGCTTTATCGACTTGATTTTTTTTTATCGATATATTTTGATCCATTGAATTTATAGAAGTTTACAATTCTTCTATTTTTTATAGTAAGGTCTTACCTGCTTATTTTTGATTTTTTTTATCTTTACGCAGTTCATCTATTTCAGATTTCAACATGTTATTTCTAGATAATGCTTCATTATAAGCTGCGATACTCTTCTCAAGATTAGTTTCAAGATATTTTATCTTACCATTTAGACTTGTTATTTATCCTTGGTACTTGTTAGTTTTCAATTTTTACAAATCACTCACATGATTCTGAAAATCTTTCAAAATTTATCGATGGTTCTATTGAGCTCGAAATAGCTTTCGTTTTTCTTATTAAAATTTTCTCGTGTATGACTAGATCTGCTTCTGGAGAGCATCATCTTTATTCTCAGAGTATTTGGTGGTATTGGATATTTTAGTTTGATCTAAAGTTTTCTCGTATTAACTTAATCTTCCTCTGTACATAAAATAGAAATTATTTCTATTAAAATATTTATCATTTTATTAATAAGATTAAAGAGAATCGTTAATGCGAAAGTAGCTGAGCATATCAAACAAATAAAATCGACCTATTTTCGATCGTAGACTGTCCCTAAACTTCAACTCAGCATGCGAATCAAAAAACCTCACTCGTATGTCTATACCATCAAAAAGAGAAAGTTTAGCTGCATCTCTTACAAATTCAGAAATAATGAACTACTCGAATCGAGACATGAAATAGCACAGGCATTCATTTGCTTCCATGGCAACAGTACAGATTCAAAAACAGCCTAAAAAGTAGACAATTTTAAAGAATTTAATGTATAAATTAGATCATGAATAATAGCTTAAATAAATTATCCAATCGAAAATTAAAAGTATTTTTTTTATATCTACGTAGATTGTAAGCAGACTGATCAGGCATTAAACTACTGCTCGTAGAAAAACGAAAATACTGAGATAAAATTGGCCAATTGTCAGGAATAGCTACATTGCTGTAAGGATTTGATACGTCATTTAATGCAAAGTACAGGTTTTTATATGTAGAAATTTAAGATATGGAAAGAACAGACAGAAAATAAAGTAAAACAAAAGTAAAATTGATATCGACGAGCATACAAACCGAACCGGTAAATTTCCAACCGAACGTATCAGTCGATTTTATAGACAACCTTGATAAAACATTAAAGGTATTATCAGGTAAAAAATTGAAATGATGCTATTTTTATTCACTATGTTCTACTTTAACTTTTAAATATTAAAGAATTATTTAATAAAAATCGTTTTAAAATATTTAATAAAAAAGCACAATGAAGAGATTAGAGAAATAATTAGCCGCTGTAACCATCATGAATGAAGAGTAATTACAATTTTATTCAGTCAAATTAGTGCAAAACAAAAGTAGAATCTGTTCCATTGGTAAGTTGTAATCAAGGGTCCTGCTGGAACACCTTACTAAGGACATAATCTTATACTCGATTTTGATTTTCCATAACAATTCCCATTCAAGTTTCCTATGGTCAAATTTAAAACAGGGCTATGGCATCCAAATGTTAAAGATGGTGATATCTGTAAATAAATGATAGGGTAAAAATAATGGCAGCCAAATAAAAAAGTAACTGAAATTATACAAGCTCTTTTGAGTATGCTAATCCAGCCTGATCTTCATAGTGCTATCAATTTATAAGCCGCTAAGGAATATAAGTAGGGTAAATTTGATGCACATGCAAAATAAGTTTTGATTAAATATTAAAAAGCAATATCAGAAAAGAATGGGGAGAAGAATACTGAAGGAAAACAATGATTATTGAGTATAAAATTAGTATGTATATATTATATAAATATATTTATCAGGCATCATCTTACCAATTAAGCATTTACTAACCTTATTCGCATTATCCTGCATTTTCGACTCTTTTATATTATGGCTTTACAAATCGATCCCATTAGGTCCATTCGGGATGTTCTGTCTTCTAATTTTTCTATTCGTAAGCGTCTCTTTGATCGAAGGCTACAAGTTTATTTAAATCAGTTAAAAAATTGATAAATAATCCGCATTACTTTCTTTTCTTTATAAAATCTTACAATTAAAATTGAGTGCTATTTTTGGGAGTTAGTAAGTCCATCCTAAAATTTATGAATCAATTACATCTGACAAATGATATTTTCGAAATTGAATTAAGTATTGTTTGCATCCATGTATGCCAATCTTTGACTTTGCTCTTCAAAAAAGAATTCTAACTCATAACCTGCTACGATTCCGTTATTGTCCAAATCTAGAATCCTAAACCAAAATTCTATGCTTTGTTCAGTTGTCTTATCTTCCACACAATAAATGAACCATGAAAAATCACCGAAAGTCATTTTTTCAGGATGTTGAAATTTTCTAGCTACTTGCGAAAACACTCTTTCTATAGTTTTTCTAGAGAGGGTATAGCCGGAATATTTAGAAAGCTCCTCTTTACTCAAAAGGAAATCATGATCACTATCTAGCTCCCAAAATTTAATATATATCACATAGAAATCCTGATAACTAAAAAAATCCTTGTTTAAGTTGATATCTTGTTCAGCTTAGATATCGAATAAGCTTTGTAAAACTCTAGATTTTTTAAACTATCTGTAGGACATTTGATAGTCATTTTTTTTATTGGCCATAAAGAAAATTCGATTAATAACACATATTGAATACCAATCTTGGAACTCAGGTGATTATTTTAAAAATTACAAGCCTGGATGGACCTCCAAAATCTATTTGAAGAATTTTTTTAAATCATCTACTGTTATGTATTTCTTGTTCTTTTACGAGGAGAGAAGCTGGAATGCTCTCTTCTGAATATTCATAGATTCTAATTCTTTCCAGATGCGATTAAATTATAATTTTGTTATTTTTTTGGGATTTGCGCATTTTGTGAGGAGACATGCACTGAAATAATTTGGAAGTCCGATTACTTATACAATTAATTTTTTACACCCGTCGATTTAGAGCTAACTTTTTGTTCCAAAAATAGAATTGATGGTAGTCTGAGTTAATTTATTTATACTTTGGCATTTGCTTCAATAATTGGATCTACGGTCCTACCTTGTGGGAAATAAAATTGAGGGATTCTTTCACTACTAATTTATGGTTTGATGGTTTTAGATAAATTAACTGACTTACTAATTGTACTCTCATTGCTTATCAATGGTTTTTTATTCGATTCTAAATAAATAAAGTAGTACCCTCAATAGTCGGCTTGGGAACATTACTGATGATTATTTGATGAGGAACTTTATGATGTGAGAATAACGGCGTAGATAATCTTCAAATTAGATATGATATACTATTGAGCTTTAAGTTTTCCAGTTTGTGCTTGAACCAAAAGATTTTATGCTTGATCACGATTAGATCTTAACCATTTCAAAAATAAATTCTACTTTAGTCTATAATTTTACATCTAATTTATTCTTAGCTAGGGAATACCTGAGACTACTTGTATAACTTTGACTATATTGAATATCGTTCATGTATATATTTTTGTTATTAATGTTTAAATTTGATTTTTTTTGTATATAAACAAAATTTACTTATTTCTAAAATTGCTTCTTTGAAATCAAATGAAAAAATATAGATAATATTTAATAGCATAAAAATAAGTTTAAGGATATGTATTAAATATGATTAAATAGCTAATAATATTTAATTTATTTGTAAGGTCTAAAGTTATGTCAAATACGGGCATCCAAAGTGATAGAGTTAAATGTATAGTCAGGCTTATTAATTTGGCTTCAGGGTAAGGGTTATTTATATATTGTATAGACTTGTTATGATTGGGTTTGGGATTGGAGGTATTATATACATGGCTCTCAATAATATTCTGAATGGAAAATTCTTCCTTGTATTTTCTCCTGTCTTTATGATGTAAGCAATATATTATGTAGTTTATTCGGGTTGATGGTCATCGGATCTTAATTTGCATTCAAGAGTGTCACAGGATATTTTGGATTTTTACAGAGTATGATCGGTCGAGGAGTGTTCAATATCTAGTAAATATCAGAAATAATATAGTTTATCATCTACGGTGTTTTACTACTTTTCTTGTGGTGAAGGTTCCATTGTATGGCTTGGATGGACAATGGCCTCCATTCTATTTGTTGTCGGAGTATTCTACTTTGTCATTTATTGTTGTGGAGCTAAGAACAGTCCACCTTAAAATAAATAGCAAATGATGTGAAGAATCTTATCCTTTTTATAAGTTAAAGTTTTTAATAGTGATATAAAGGTTTTTTTATCATTTTATTCATCCTAAATTTAATGTTTTATTTAACGTGTTCTTTGCGAATCCGAAAAGCGAAGAAAATGTGCCTCCTACACCTCCTGCTTGGGTCTGTTGAGGGACTGGTTGGGTTGCTGGTTGGACTGGTTTAGTTGTAGAGTTAGGTCCTTGGTCCTTCATCCTAATTCTCTAAAATATTTTAGGACCATCCAAACTAACAATATATCCCTCATGTATTATCTAATCACTAACTAACACAATATCCTGCAAGTAATCAAAAATAATCTTGCCTGTATAAGGACCCTTGGTAATCATCAAAAGAACATCTCCAATAAGATTGATAACTTCTTCCATAAGTACAAAATTCTAATCCTAAGGTACAATCAAATAAATCTGTAATTAATCAATAAGTTTGAACAACACAGTAAAATTCTCAATGGTAAAAATTTCAGCTATATATAACGTATGCTTGTACTTTGTTAAGGTTTAAGAGTTCCCATAATATTCATCCTTTGTATTTTATTTCTCATACCCTGCTCTAACTTTCTTTTGTTATCTTCATTTGTTAAATCATATTCGATTTTTCCTTACTTCTTCGTTGTGTAATAACGAGAGTAGTACTTTGTGCCGTGTTTGTTTTGGAATACTACCCCGATGATGTTTATTTTTGGGTTTTGGAATGACATTTTATTATAAAAAAACACGTTTAAACTATGATCATTATATGAAGATTAAAATTATAGATCAGAAATGTTTTTTATATTTTTTTCAGTATTTCATTATCTCTAATGTATTATATATCTATGGGAGTTATGTCAATTTCCATAATTTTTTATTTCCAGTTATTAAATTTTCCTCTATTTTATTCATGATCCTTTTAATAACTTCATGTGGCCTTCTTGAATTATGCGTACCCTAACAAATCTCAAGATATTTACTTTTCCCTTTAAAAATCTAAAATAATCTATTACAAGTATCAGGACTGATAACCTAATCATTTAAAGCAGATAAGAATATAATAGTAGTGGTATCATTTATTTTAGTTACTGCTTTTTAGATATTTAACTCATCTACGTTATAACTTGCTCTATTTTTTATATCTGATTTTAGTTTTAGATAGAAGCAATTAAATAAACAGCATACACATGGTTTGAGAAATTTAGGAGTATATTTATAAGTTAGTTTTTTACAGGTTTATTTAAATGATAAGAAAGGTGAATCTGCTACAATTATCTCTACGTCTCCATAGAGTAGGGCAGTGACAGCACCCATACTTCTACCCCATAGAACAACTCTATATTTCAAATTCCTCAAATGTTAGACAACAGTCTTCGTTTGCTAAGCTTCCCTCACACCTAAAGTGATAGTATCTTCCATTTAATTAAGACCACATGCAAAGAAATCAAAAGAAGCTAGACTAAATCCCTCAGGAATATAAGGCAACAATTGTGTAGATTATAATTTATTTGAAGCATTACTATGCAGGTACAGAATCACATACTTTCTAACTGAACTTCTAAAGATACTCAAGTTTATTTATTTATTATCGTGTGGGATAGTCATATCTTATCTAACAAATCTGGTTGTATCTCTAAAAAACTATTTAGTTCCTAATTAACTCTCCCGATATATTTTGCGAGGAGGTCTCACGATATTATCGACAAGCATCTTCCATTTATTTTTGAAGTCAACGGATTCTGCTTAATTTATTTTTTGCTACATATAACATTAGAAATCCAATCATATAAATAGATAAAATCTGTTTATTTTTTTTCCATATATAAAATTCGGTTTTTTTAATATTCTAAATGGAATTAAGTAAAACTGACTAGAAAACACAATACACGGAGTTATCACGTAAAACTTAGGAATAGGATAAGAGAACTGAAGTAAAAAAGATAGCTAGGATGGTTAATGGACACGAAGTTGCTAAAACCTTCGACAGATTCCTAACAATATAAAAAAGTTATTGCTTAAGTTTAGGAGTTCAGTTATTCTTAACTGTACTCTACGTAATTGATAAAATATATAGTACGAATTAGATTTCATCGGAGAGTAATAAAAATCAAATATCATCCTATGTTGCCTTAATTTCTCAGCAATTCCATCAATATTATTAGGTATTTTCTCACAATTTAGCTACAATGATTTAAAAACTTCATAGATGAAAGATCTATAAATTTTAAGTCCTCAACAATTGGTGTTAGGATGTGTTATTATTTTGATTCAGCCTTATAGGATGTTACAGGATATTACGATTAATAATTATGATATGAGAAATTTGGCTGATGTTTAGTATAAGTTGAATTATGTGTTGGTATTAGGTTCACTATTGAAATTAAGTCTATTAATCCCATGTTTAATAAATATGTTAAAATTTAAAAATCCGAGAACTTCCAGGATATGCAAAATCTACAGTTGCCCAAATTCATTCCTATACACTATAAAGTGTTGCTTTAAATTATATCCTATCACACTGGTCTCGATAAATTTTGTTGTCAGTTTTTTGGTATTCTCTTTTGCGTATCGAGTAGGGTAAAGAAATAATGTTGGATTTGCTGGTAGATTTAACTATTTTTAAAATACTATTTGGCTGGTTATTATCACGATGACATCAGTTGGTTTTGGTGATATTACTCCACAGACTATTATAGGGAGACTTGTTGGGTTTATATGTACTTTTTGTGGGGTGATGACTGTGTCTATCATGCTTTTAGTTGTTATTAATACTTTTGAACTTGATCAAAACTAGAATAAATCATTACGAATCCTCAAAAAACTTTAATAAAAGAAGTAAATAAAAGTAATCTCAGCAGAATATTTAAGATTGTCATTATGGCGTATCTGGAGCAATTACAAAAAAAGCAAATAAAGCAGTTTCGAATTTTAACCCGAAAGCAGAGATGAAAAAATATTACGAAAAACATTACGATAAAGAATACGTCTATCAAAATTCAACGATTCAAGTGTAACAGATCTAGGATTAGAAATGAATAGACAATTCTAAAAAATTCAGTATAATGTATAAAATTTAATGGAGAACAGCGATCAGATATTGAACTATTTGAGTAATAATTATTTTATTAATTTGGAAGAAATTAAGGAGGATTCTAAAGCGATGACTGGTTTTAATTATGGATGATTATATCATTACATATTTTCAATCTATGTTTTTTCTTTTTATGGACGAGAGAGTTGATTATTATTCAAACTATATATAAAGTAAAAAAAATAATAATACTTATTTAATTAAAAACATATTAAGATATAACCATCAGCAGCAAGTTTGCTTTTGCTTACCCTTTTTTAATGAACTTATTTTAGTGCTTTGTACATATGTAGGTAAAAAACTAGTATTAATTTTATTCATTACATCTATTATTTTTTGTATTATAATGCTTATCTTCCTATTTTTAGGAATGCTTCTTCAACCCCTTATTTTTTCTTTGCGCTTGTTTAGAAGTGGCTTATTTTAGGATGCTTTCTTAAGAACTCTGTCACTTATTCTTCTTTTATTTATCTTTGATCTTTCTTGTCGACTTTATTTCCTATCAAAACAAATGGAAATTTTTAGGGTTATTTTGGGCACCCTTTCTACATGAACTATTTTATCCAAGACTCGATATTTTCGAATGACTAAATAAGAATATCCAAACCTTTTTGCTAGTGATATCATAAACTAGGACACAACAATCTACTCCTCTATAAAAGGCTTCGCCCATACTACGAAATCTCTCTTGGCCAGCTGTATCACAAATCTAAATTAATTCACATATACAATGAGATTGATGAGTTTTCCGTCAACTGAAAGTTCCTTTTAGAGCATATCTGCTCCAATTGTGGCCTTGTACGAATTCAAAAACTTTTGATCAACGTAAGAATGGAGCAGAGAAGTCTTGCCAACCCTAATTTAGATATATTTTTACGCCGAGTCTCCAAGAATCACTACTTTATAAAGATTTTTCTGTGTCATTTTTAACTATAAATTCTGAGTTTTAAATTGTCAGAAAGTACTTAAAAAAATCTCAACACGAATTACTCAGGAAATATAACAATTTAAAGTAAGATTGAAAAATCAAAAAGAAGCAGATCATATAAACCCACATATTAACAAAAATAAAGAAAATTCAAAGTAAAAATGTAATATTAATCCTATATTTCAATTCTACATTGTACATAAATATAAATTAAGAAAATAATGATTAAACAAATCATTTTTTATCAGTATAGAATACTCTTTACTGATTCAGTCATATTCTTATAATTTTCATTCGATTTTACCTTGCTACCATTTAAAAATGACACCATTCGATACCATAGATTTATTGTTTTCTCTTACTCATAAAATTTACCCCTCAAGTACTTTTTCCAGTCATCAAGTCCTTTCAGCTCATAAGGAAACATCTTACTGCTGATCGTATCTTTTTATGTTTTAATATCTTTCATTTATTTTTACAATAACGCCGATAGTTAGCTTTTTCCTGCTTTAGGGACAACTTAACTTAACTGTATGCTAGCTTTATTCAGAACTAGAAAAGCACAGCCCATGTTATTAGAAACTTTAGAATCAATGATATCCATAGCTAGTCTTACTCCTTCAATAATATTCTTGTGTTATTCTGAAATTAGTTTTATTGTTTACGGACTTAATTATTATTTTGTACTGATTACTGGGACAGTCGATCGATTCTTTTTGTTGAAAACTCCACCTTGTAATTCTTCTGATGTTGCCTGGTTTTCGATTTTTGCTGTACCGTTCGTACCATTAGGCAAATATTTTGCACTGTTTGTGCTTCCAACAGTATTCTACTCAGATATTTTAGCATCATTCAAACTGTTAATTTTAGCCGTGTTTTTAGATTATTAGATGAATCCTTAATTATTTATTTTTATTTGGAAAAGTTACATCCATCCAATTCTTTCATGAGGATGCTTTGTTAACATTCTTGAAATGATATTTTTTAGGACTGGAGAAATTGGGCCTGGGAATGATAGGTTTTGGGTATTAAGTACTTCGATAAGATTTGCAATTGAGTTAGATTGGAAAGGGCAATGTCCAAATACCATCTAATAAAGAACAACTCCTAATGACCAAATATCAGCCTTAATGGAATAAATTTCTCCTTTGAGTACCTAAGGTGCCATATAAATAGGCGAACCTAACATAGTTTTTGCCATGTCTTAAGCAGAACCCAAATTTTTACAGAAACCGAAATCTCCCAACTTAATAACCCCATTATGAAAGAAAATATTATCAGGCTTCATATCCCTGTGCATAATATTGTACTTATTAAGAATTTGAAAAGCATCAAGTAATTGTTTAAAAATCAACAATGCTTTTGGTTAGGTAAGCTTCTTTTATTTAGCTAATAAATTTTCCAGTGTACCTCCATTACAAAACTCATATATAAAATAGAAGTTGTTGTTAGTTTTGAGCATATCGTAGTAACGAATAATATGTTGATTAGTTTCGATACTGCTAAGTATATTTATTTCATTCACAGTGCACTCTTCAAGTTTTTTATTCTATCGAAAACGTGCAATAGGGATCACCTTAACTGCGTATTACTTTTTATCAGCGTTGTTGATGGCACGGTATACCTTACCATAAACCCCAGAACCAATAATTTCATAAAGTGCATAATTCTCAATGTATTTAACCATTTGACACAAAATTGCAACTCAATCTGCTTAAATATAAATTTTCGATTATATCAGATATATTTCTAATCATTAAAAAAATCTAACTATTTTCAAATCTATTATAGTTTCATTCTATCTATTTTTTATCTGTCTACTTATATGTAAGTATTTGGAAGTTTTTATATATTATCAGATTATTCCTTAAAATGCTTTTTATTTTTGTAGTCTTATATAAGTTTTTTAGTATTTTGTGTCCAAGTCGATCAGTAGGGTTGCTAGTGATTGCGATGAGAAATAAAATGAAATTGAACTGATGCCCATTACTGCTGCTGTATAGATGTATAGTTTATGGCTACGTAAATTTGGTAAATTGGACATATCGTAGAATTTGCAAATCAGTAGTAAATAGACAAATTTGAAGGCTTATTTACGATATAATGTTCGATTGGCTTGTTCGTACGTTTCTGAATCTTTTGGTTGTACTAATTTTTTATTGTATAAATATATAAAGGGGCTTTGCATGGCACTATGTCCTAATCACGATATATTTATACTAATATTTTTTGATAACTAATTCAACATTCTTTTATCTTTACTTAAATTTGTGAGATTTTCTTTTATATCAGTCAATTAAAAATTGAAAATTAATTGAAAAAGATCATTTGATGACGAACGAGGAGAGTTTATTTATTATTATTGAAACCATATTTTTAATTATTCGGGAATTTAGGCCTGCATTTTTTATTAACCATGCATGTTCTACTTCAGTTTTTAACAATATTTGAATGATTTCCGTTTTAAAACATTGAGAATCATAAAATGTTTTAAAACAAAGAACTAGGCTCATCACATATATTTCCTATTTGTCGAATCCATATTTTTTCTTATATAATTAATTAAATCATCATATTGAACAAAAAGTGAGACAAAAAATGTTTTAAAAGGGCTAGGATTTCTTGATAACCTCTTTGACTCCTCCTTCTGAGATAGACCAACTTGTATAGGCAATCAAAAATGAAAAAAATTCCGACTAAGAAGATCTGATTTAATTCTTAGACTCTAAAAATTAAGGAGGATGCAGTGCTCCCCTTACTTCTTTTACTCAAACTTCATTTATAAGTTCTTTTTAAAGTTCTACTCCTCAAGTTGAACAAGAAGATAGGCAGAAGAAAAGAAAGATTAGAAAGAAAAAAAATTAAGGAATCAAAACAAAGTGTAAAAATGCTCTACCTAATTTCAAAAAACCCATCATTAGATTTTTAGAAAAGCATGGAGTTTAAAACCAAGCTTTTGAGACTTTCAAAGAATCTCTATGCAGCTTAAAAGCTTATGAAGATCTTTTTAAAGATCTGGAAACTCGGCCAATTTTATCAAAGATGTTTGAATCTAGATATCTGAGACGGTAATACTTTAACACTAGATCTCAAAAGTCAAGCAAATTTGATCACATGTTCAGAGTAAGATAGTTAGGGAAAACTTTCGTGATGCAACAGGAAGAATTATGAAATAGACATAAAAAACATTTTAAACAAATAAAAGGACGTGATAATCTCGATATTTTTATTTTTCATAAAATCTTTTTCAAAATATTAAGCTTATTATAAATATTCATATTAATTAACTTGTATATGAGTTTACCAAAAATAATAAGATCAAACCTAAATTTTTCTTTATGAAAAAAATTAAATATGAAAAGAGTTAGAGATTCTTATTTATATATCAGTGTGATTCTGAATAAAGAAAGATGATTTTTATTTGTGATTACTCCTATAATTTCATTGGACAGTTTTTAACCTTTAATAATCTCTCCTCATTTCATTACAATTCTTGATAATAATTTTAATTCGATTAGTCACAGAATTGTAAACTTTACTACTTTTCTTCTGAGCATGGGAGAGATTATTGCTATTTAGTTTTCCTATGTCGATTTTAGGGATATCTATTAATCTTTTTAACTAGTATCTGTAGGTCGAGTTTCGATTTATTGTACGGAAAGATGGGCTTTTTTATTGGGTCATTGATCTTTTTGTCAGTTATATTGGGCTTGCTAGGCTATTAATCTTGTCTATCTTTTTAGATGTTTCTGATCTGGTTATTTATTTTTTATGACTTCCATATTTTGAAGCTATTCCAGAAAGATAGAACGGCCGACTTTATTATAATTGAGTTAGAGATAAAAGAAGTTCTTTAGCTTAAGCAGATTTCTTACGACTTAACATAAAGGATGTATTCCCCTTATTAGAATATAATAAGTTTAATAAAAAAAATTAAAAACCCTTAAAAAATAATGAAGCAATAATCCTATCCTCTTATAATAATTAAGTACACTTTATACTTACATCATTTTCATTAATAAAGGTTTTTATAAATTTATTATGTTTTATGTGCCCACACTCGACCATTTAACCATTCCTGCAAATATAAAGGTACTTTTATAAACAAATTCGACAGAGGGAACATAGAGAAAAAATCGGGTTCAAGTTAAATATTTTAAATCATCTCCCAAGTATATTGAATAAAATGTCAGAAAAAGTAAATCTATCAAGACAGAACCAAAAAATTCAACAATTAAATAATTAGATAATCATACAAAAATAGTATTAGAAAATAGGCAGAGGTTGCCTCGAATACGTTTGGATTAGAGATTGAAAAATGGGATTAAAGGTATAATGGCTACTAAATAATTAATGCCATATTTGAGAAGGCTTAATTAATCTATTATGTATTAGCCGCCTAGGGAACGGAAGATATGTGAAAGACTTAGAAGTTAATGTCATTGCAATTCATAAAGAATCTAAATAGAAAATTATAAAAGCTCCTCACCAAAAAACGAGAGAAAAAAATATCAAAAAATATAAAAATATGCACAGAACACAAAGCATGCATTTTTTTATGAAGAAATAAAGAATGATGAAAATAAGATATCTCCATGGCAGGTAAATAGATTAACAAAACATAATTTCT
>ERZ724506.341-NODE-341-length-17070-cov-4.788011_pt1 | contig 17070 bp, 16 predicted proteins | sample MGYA00376039_ERZ724506 | MGnify/ENA primary metagenome ERZ724506 (study PRJEB28724, sample SAMN07190887) | wastewater metagenome | isolation source: effluent of sewage treatment plant in Hong Hong | place: USA: Christiansburg, Virginia | collected 2016-03-01 ... | reverse complement strand
CTAGGTCAACACAACCTGTCCCTTCTGTCAACAATCCGCTTTTTAGTAAATGACCATTGAAAGTCACCCATAGCACTTCCAAGTATATCAACCCACAAATTCGCAACCTCAATCGCAACCTCCTCAGTCAAGTCTCCCTCAAAACATTTCAATTCATCAAGCACAGCTTTCCAATCCAATGCTTGGAATATTTAATATATTTCAAGAAGGAATTTCTAATACTTATATGCAGATCAATCAGAACCCTCACAGTAATTGACCAGTTTATCATGTAGACTTTCACAATGCAATATCCGCTTCAATAGGCTTCCTCACGAGCAGGCTCCCAGAAATCTCGAACTTGATGCAGGGCTTAATAAGTAGTGGTCAATCTTATCGAAATGCGACTCAATAGTAAATAAATGGTCTCGAAAAAATAAAAAACCCCGCATAGTGTGCCATCTGCCAGGGCCAATCAGAGGAGGAAAATGGGTACAAACTACGATGTGGGCACTAATATCATGTCGAATGCATAACCCAATGGTTTAATAGAGCGAACACATGCCCCACCTGCAGAAGTACTCTTTGATAAATAAATAAACTGTTCTTTTTTTAAATTGATTAGTAAATATAGAATCAAAAAGTAATCTTAAAAATGTCGTTTGGATCCTGGGTCAATATTTCATGGCATCTACTTATTTCTTATTCCTTGTGATACAGCTTTATTTCCAATTGTATAATATCCCAGAGCTTGTTCTCAATTTACTCCAATAGCAATTTGGAGAGTCCTTTTAAGTTACGCCCTATCTTTCTCTCGTTTGCAAGATCATAAAGTATTTTGTGGAGTCCTATTTTCTAATTTATCAATAAATATACCATATATGTGTTATTTGATAAATGCTTCTTTCTAAAAGGTTCAATTGCTTGCCGATTATTGGAGAAGCTGTTCGAGAGCCGACTACCCTTGCCAGTGAGGAAGTCGAAGATATGATTCAGATCTTTGTCACTAAAGACAATTTTCTCATTATTTAGTTCTAATAGGGGACTTCCTTATCTCAAAAGAGGGCCTATGATTTAATTCTAATGCATTTTATAGAAAAGTTTTGGAGTTTCGCTCATAACTTTACTAAGATATTTTATTACTATTTATAATTATTTTTATTCGCAAACTTCTCTTTAGTTTTAACTTTCTATTAATAAATCAGATGGAAAAACTAGTAAGAGTTTGAATGGATGGGCTGTGATAAAAATTTAAATATAAAGACATTTATAATAATTTTAGGAGCAAGTTACATAAATGAATAACAAGAATTTCAATATTAAGGAAACTGTGAATAAAAATATTGAAAAAAACCAGTTTCCGTCCTTTGCCAACCATCGAAGTATGGTCGGCTGGTGCTCTATGAATTATCCTAAAACTCTCGTAAACCCAATCTATATTTAAAAAGAAACTGGAGTACCGGATGAAAAAAAGTACGACTTAAACTCCATTTTTCAAAAAAAAAATCCCATTGAAAGATAAAAGGTTTAGTTTATAAAACCCTTGTCTAATTTATAGAGCAAAACTTAATAAAAATAGGGAAAATAAGGGTCACCTCAAAAATCACATCCCAACCCAAAGGACTCGAAAGTTTCATCGATGACTTTAGCTACTACGAGCCATAATACAAAGGCTAAAATAGTATTTACTTGATTAAATTTAGTTCTAAGAGAATAATAAAATTTCAGAGCATTATTCTGCAGTTTTGCCTTTATCTAATTACCTTGGATCAGATAACGATAAAAATTTTGATCGAAAGGTCAGACAAATCGGATAAGTGTCTTATAGTCCACCAAAATAAGGAGAGTAGATGAGGCATTTAAAAGTACATATATGATTAAAATAGAAATTACCAAATACGATCATCGATGAGCAAAACCTAATGACAATTTTGAACTCAAAACTGGAATATTTGGACTTACAATATAAAACTGACATATCAAATGATCTGATAAATAAAATAGGCTATTTAGCACCCAACATAAAGGAGTTGAACTTGACAGGTGTTCCAATTACCAACAAGGTTTTAGTAGAATTAGGGAAATCATGTAAAAATTTGCAGGGGATTAACATATCCAAATGTGAGTAAATAGAATAGTTCGCTATTATCAGTTTCCTCAAAGATAAGCCCAACATCAGAAAGTTTTATGCTAACCATCTCACAGAGGCAATGACTGATGCTTGCTTATAATGCCTGAAAGACAACAAAAGCCTTGACACTCTCTAAATAAATTTTTGCTATGAGATAACCAGCGCTGGGATTGAGTGCATCGAGGGGAAATAGTTCGAGCATTTAGGACTATCCAGTTTACACCATTTGAAGGCTGATGACTTTACTAAACTTATCCAGTCTTCCGAAAATAAACTGGTCTACATAGATTTGTCTTTTAATAATGTGGCTGAGATAACAAATGCTTTGATGGGTAAGCTAGGAATGTGCACGAAACTGGAATAAATAATTTTGACAGGCTGTGAGAAAGTCAGCGATGAGGGAATTAACAATTTGATGGTCGGATAGAAAGGGAAAAACAAGCAGGTGGATGGTTTACCCAACCTCAGAGTCCTTAAATTAGGAGGTCTAACTCATGTTTCTGATCAGCTCCATCAGATATTTAAAAAATGTAAATACATAGAGTTCCTGGAGGCCAATAATTTGTAGAGACTCACGGATGGCTTTTTGGATCATATGAAGACGTACCCTGGTCAAAAGACTATTCTTATAAACTTTACACCCAACATAACAGATGAAAAAATAAAGGATGTGAAATAAAATACTAAGAACTTGAAAATAATAAGAAATATATCTAAAATGACTGACCCCAATGATGACGGGCTCAGAATGCCCATTCCACCAGCAAGCTTAAAGATAAAGAAACCAAAAAAGAAGAAGAAATGAATCATATTTATAAACTATTAAATCTAATAAAAATAAATCAATTAGTTCTGTTTGACTTCTGGTGCTCCTGAAAAAAAAACTCCCAATACTCAAATCCATAGTCAATATATATTTATTCTCCCACTTCAATATTTCTTGACGCAATCAGAAAAGCTTTATCTTTTTCCATCAATTTTATGGAAGCATTTCGTTGAACTCCTTAAACAAGATCAAGCTTTTTTTCTTCTCGATTTATTTTATTTTCAGGACTAAAAAAATATTAAGGGTCCCACTTTACTATATCATTAGCTCTAGAAGCAGGCGATCTGCTAATCACACAATATTTGTTATTTAGAAACACCATTTTATCCTCCATCAAAAAAGGAGAAGTATAGCTATACTTTTCAGGAATTATAGCTCCATAGTACTCAGAGATGAACTAAAATTGCTTGATTGGCTTGGTGGCAAAGAGCCCCATTCCAGCTCCAGTTAATGCGGACTCCTTGATCTCGAGTTTCAACAGCTAAGAATCCTTAAATATTGAGGGCAATTAAAGTTTCTACTATTCTGAGTTCATTATTAGAAAATGATTTTTATAAATCAAAATTAAAATTATGGATAACCTAAAGAAAATATGGAATTAGCCTTTATAACTAGTGGCTGCGATCTCAGGCATAGGTCTGCTGGGGTTCTATTATTTCTACGCCCGGGATCACTTGTTCGGGAATTAGAAGAGCAAGAAAAAGAAAAATATATTAGAGTTAAATATGAATCAACTGACCAAATCTCAAAATTCGAACATTATAAGAATTGTAATTACAAAATCAATGGCGAACAAATTTTAATTCACAGGAAAACTGATCACTCGATTAAAATAATTCTTACTCACGCATAAACAACAAACTCTGGTCAACTGCGCTGTAAAAGATATCTTATTTAGCCCCTCAAACTGTTCGATGCAGGTGCCTAAGTATTCACAAGCACTCTCACGCGAGACGATGTCGATGATTAGATTTAACTTAAATCTTATTTCGTCAGTGCCCTGAAGTGCCAATTAATAATGGAAAAAACAATAACAGATATTTTCGAAATAAAAAATTCCACTGAAAAAGTATTTCTTCTCTGCGACACCAATAGCTTAGATCTCAAAGTTAAGATTGATGAAGATCTGTGGTAGAAGTTTCTATAAGAGTAAAAAGTAAATGTTTGCTTACACAGATCGAAGAGAAAGATTTAATGAATAACTATTCAATTGTTTTCCATGTGATGAGTTCCTCAGAGGAGATATCGCCGAAAATAAAAGCTAGAAAAAGAAGTATGGAGAAAATGGAAAAATTCAGAATAGAGGATAAAAGCGATGACAAAAGGATTGAGTAAGCTTGGTAGGGGTTTAAAAACTATCATCAGATCCATTATGATTACTCATTAGAAAGTGATCAGAATGTGGAACAAGCTTTGGAGCAGATAATAAACTGTTTGAAGCCATATCTACCCAATTAAATAGTTTTTCAAAATAATTGAGGAGTTTCCAAGTTGATGATTTGATAAATCTTGATATTTATTGATATGAAGGTGGAAAAATACAGATTGAAAATCAACGATTTATTACAATAGAAGGGTATACTTTTCTCAGAGAATGAGACAATGGCCCGATTTTGGGAGGGTTAAATGTACTGTATTTTGTTTAATTTTTTGGACTTGTCTGCTCATTTTGCTGATAATAAATTTAAAGAGGGTTTTTCTTTCTCGAGATGACTCGATGTTTATTGCTAACATTCTTATATAGCCCCTGCTTTGCTAAGTCTATCAGTGATTATTTGTTGAACTGCTTCATTTTTTATCCTATAAATTTCTACATTGGGGTGTGATCCTCATAGGGCGATGGCTGCAATGTTTGAAACGATCTTTATTTTCTCTTGAAATATTCAGGGCTTCTGATTTAACCCAAACTTACTTCGACATATATTTATACTGTATTTTTAAGAGGCCATCCCCAAAGTTGGTTGACCTGCTCCTGGATGGCTTATTTATTTATGTGCTCTGTTCTTCATTCTTGGTGAGTTTCACATTAGATTGCTATGAAGCTTTATGAGTGAGGGCATAATCTGAATGCGAGCTCATGGTTTTTATTTTGGGCTCATGGGTGGACTTGAGCTTGGGTAGAAGAAAATTTTTAGCTGACTACATTCGATCAATTATATTATATTAATTTATTAACACTGAAGACTGTTGCCAATCTATTAAAATACTACATATCATTCAAAGTATCATTAAGCAACTACAATTTTCAAAGCCTACTTGTAGCGAGTAAAGCATGCTGTTATCTAGGAATCAACTGCAGTTCCAAATCTTCTGTGGCCCGGGTTTAGCTGCATGAAGCATAGACTTAGCATTCTGCTGTCCAGTTATTTAATGATTTCGTTGGAATGGGGCACTGAGGGGTTGGATTACATTCAATTAATGATTATGAGAATTAATTTATAATTAAAGGATTTATTATATAAAGGACAACCAATACTAACCCATGCTGAGCGAATCGCTAATAAAATCAAGTCGAGAGTTAGAGAATCTATAACTAGAAGGTACAATTTCTATCATGGCTTCAGATTATAAGAAAGTAATCAATTACTCAATCAATCTCATCCTCAACCGAGAAAATCAGATGAAGCTCAATTGTATCTACTATTTAACTCAGAGTTCATGCAAATCGAGGAAGAAAAAGGTGATCAGATCACTGCCATATCTTTGTCCTTAATAAGAGCTCTCTCTAAATATACTACGGGCTCCAGAGAAACAGAATCGAACTACGCAATTCTTTTTCTATCCAAAGAAAGGGTCTAATACTTGAAAGAAGTACTTTTGCTGTCATACAGAAAATTAATGCTCAGCTGTACGAACTGAGGAAAATTATCTACTCACAGGATCTTTCCAATATTACTCATTTTAAAGATTTAGCATGGAGATTTTAGATAGAAGTAGCATCGAAAACAGTAAAAAATCAGTACACCCCCAACATATTTTTGAGTCTCCACACAGAAGAGAAAGGAGTGGAGCAGAAAACCCCATTCACTTGTGATTTTGCTGGGCTGAAAAACTTACATCAGAGCCTACAGCAGGCAATGAAATTCCACGGGTCAAACAAATTCAAAGTTGCCAGAAATAGTTCAATATGAAGGAGTAATCATTATTCTATGTATTTTTATTAGATACTAAAACTAAAATATACTTAAAAATAACATATTCCCATATATTATCAGTTATTCTTCTGCTCAGTGCCCTCTTTAAGTTTTTTGTCTGCTTCCTATGTGGCTGGAGCAGAGTCATATGCTTTTAATTCCTATAAATTGCCCTTCACTAATGATAGCACTAAAACGGATAAAGTGCAAGTTGGGACCAAGAACAATAGAGCAGGTTGGGGATGGTCAAAAATATACATGGCAGCAAAAGTAGCTACAATTCCGGCAATATAGCCGATAAAGGAAGTTGTAAAGAAAGGTAATGAGAACTATTTCAATGATTTTACATTTTTCTTAATGCAAACGTCAACATCATACTTCAAGCAAAGTGCGACAAAGAGACCAGGGATGACAATATCACCTAAACCTAACATACTAAACTTTTAAACTCCTTCATCATTGAGGAAGGGGAACAATAATTTAATTGGAATATCGAGTTTTTTAGCAACAGTCACCATCACATCTGTTCCATAGACCCAAAAAATATCATAGAAGAATAAAAACCAAAGCAATAAGAACCCTACTTTGAAACTTGATAAATCGATGTTTCTCAGGGCCATTATTGAGAACAGAACTCCAAATACGTTGTTGAGCAACCAATACTTTGTCACACAGTACGAAAGGACTGGGATTGAAACAAGTATTGTGCATATGATGCTTGCCTTTGTAATGTCGAAATCTTCGATTTCAAGCATAGATTTTAAGAATTTATATGGCTTTACTTGTTTAATAATCTTTCTGAAATCTTCAGGGAAGGGCAAGTTTGATTCAAGAAGACCGCTGGATGAGATTATGGTTGCCACACTGAATTGAAGAGTCAAGAGAATATTAACGATTAATTATCCCCCACTCACATATTTATAAATTGCGTAGAGCCCGAATAAAAATGCGGAAGCTACGAATGGAAATCTTAATGCTTACTTTTGTCCTATTTTTTCTCTGTCCTTCCCTTTCTCTTCTTCGATAAGAGTACCATCCTTTTGATGTTTGAGCTTGGTTGACATAATGGTGCCGAGGTAGACGCAGCATGTGCTATTTATGAGAAGTTGCGGGAATACGGGAAGAAGATGGAAAAATCCTAATATATTAGTGACGAGGATTAGCAGGGAAGCTAATAGCCTGTCTTGGAGGAAGATTGGAGGTGATTTCTTCAATTCTGAAGTTGACTAGGTTGATTTGCTCATTATAATAATAGTATACGTGTATTATAGAAAATTATTATGAAGATCAAATGAGTAATATAATAGGAAGACTTCTTTTAAGCCATGTGGTTTGGGGGAATAATTAATGAACTCTCAAATATGCTGAGTTAATATTGAATTGGTGATGGATAAGATATGCAAAAAGTGAGAATGGTTTAATATTGATTTAAAGCTAAAAGATAAATAAAAATAGGTTTAGACAAAAACATAGGAAAATGGAGCGAAATTAATAATAGAAGTGATAAAAACAGAGTTTGATGAAATAATATATATATTAATAATGCATATAAGGCAGCTGAGTGCCATTGAATTAATTTAATCATTTATTATACACCTTCCTTAATCGATTTATTAATAGAAGAATTTTCATGGATCAACAAATGTTTTGGACCTAGTTTAACTCTCAATCTACTGGTCTCAAATTATACCAATCTCAGGTCACTCTACCCAACACTAGTGATCCCATCAACGTTACTCTCTTCGACAAGTTGGCCCTATTTGGCAATATGTGTATCTTATATCACTTCGATATTAAATTTACCATCAAGGATGGTCTTCTCAGGTTTGAGCAAGAGCACAAAGTCATGTCCTTTAATCTCCTGAAAAACGATTAAAAATAATGGCGATTAATTTTGCGCTTGTTTCTGAACCAGAAGGGGTTTCACGAAGCCTTCAAGCCAATCAAGAAAATAGGGAAAGGAAACTTTGCCTCTGTCTATCTCGTTTAGAAAATTGAAAATAAACAAAAGTATGCCGTAAAAGCATTTTCAAAATAAGCCGCGTACAGTTAATAAAATGGGAAAGAGTGCTTGATAAAATAAATCTAGATCATGAGACACCTGAGCCACCATAGCTTAATGAAACTAGAGTAAGTCTTCGAGTCTGATAATTCTTTGTACATTGTTTTCTAGTTGCTAGAGGGTGGTCAGTTATATGACAAAATCAAAGTAAAAATATTTCTATTCAGCATAAGTATGAGTTTAAACCAAGTGAAACCAAGAAAATGCTCAGGGATTTGCTATAGGGGCTCAAGTAAATGCATTCAAAGGGCATTATGCACAGAGATCTTAAGCCCTAAAATATTTTACTCAGATCTAAAAATACTCTCTAATGCGTGATTGCTGATTTTGGATTGGCTTAGTTCACGAATTCTGAAGAATATCTATTTGTCCGCTGCGGTACTCCTGGCTATGTTGCCCCTGAGGTCATCAATATCAAAGATATGAAACAAAAATACTCTCCCATTTGCGACATTTTCAGCTTAGGTCTTATTTTTCACGTTTTCTTATTTGGTTTTAGCGTTTTTAGAAAGAAAACTTACAACGAAGTTCTGGCAGAGAATCGAGCATGCAAATTCACCTTCGACGAAGATATCTATAATAATATTTCGAATTAAACACTAGATTTATTGAAGAAAATGTTAAGAGTAAACCCATAAGAGAGAATAACAGCCTAGCAAGCACTAGATCATCCTTATTTCAAGCAGTAAACCTCAGAATAGTATGGGACAGTGCTGAAACCTAAAATCTCAGTTGCATAAACAGACACAGACTCTCCTAAAATAAAAGATATGGGCAAAATGAGAGCGGAAAAAGACAGTTGCATATAATTTAAACTAGGCAAAGAGAATGTGATGAATGGAAAAACAGATACAATAGGAGAAGTGAACACAAAAGTAAGTATGTTCGGGCAAGCTATGACACCAGGAAGAGTTTCAAAAATAAGCAAATTTTCTAGACCAATCTGATCATAGCTTAGTCTAATCTTTTGTACTAGATTTCAATATAATATTTTGTGTTCATTCGATAAACTTTTATGAATAATTTAGGAAATGGAATTCTTATTCATATCATAAATATAATGAATGATTGAATAATAGTTTTTAACAACCTTCAATAACATTAGCAGCTATAACAATACTGCTAGATTCAAAGACAAAAAGACAAATCTAATAATCGATTTCATTAATGGAACTTATCAAGGCTACCTCTCATCCATGATGGAGCCCGAGGGCGTCGGAGCCATCGTCGATGATTAATTTAACTTTATTTTATGCTCCAATTGGGATAAGGGTAAAATGAATGGAGAAACTTTCATCAAATTAGCCAATTAGATTGTCCTTTGGGGATTTTGGAAGCAAAATGCACCCAAATAACTGTGCTCATTCAAAATTGGGAGTTATGTTATGTTTATACCTTTTAATAATAACAAAACGAAGAGACCTAAAAAATGTCTTATTTGCAATGAGACTAAAAATAAAATGTATCTCGTGATGATTGAACGCTATCCTTAGGGAACTCAGAGCAAGCGGTAATTTAGCATCATAATATAAAAGATAATGGGAATGAAAGAAGTGTCCATTGAAAGAGCCGCTGCAAAAATCGATTTATAAATCAAGTAATACTAGTTAAACATGATTTCTTACCTCAATTATATGAATTCCTAGGTAAATGCTCTCAAGCTCAGCTTCAAATAAAACGAGTTATTTATATATCCCAACTTGAACAAAGATCCATTGAAATGTGGAATGTCACTAGGGCTGCTGCTCGATGCCAAAAAATTATGCACCAAATCAGTGGGAATGTATTCTAATTTGGATAATGAAGAAGATTAACGGGAAAGCTAAATGAACAGTTAAAATACAGAGGACTTAAATAAAAGGAAGAAAAGAGCTTTAAATGGGCTTGGACTCTCAAAAACGAAAGAATTTTAATCGATAATAGGGATCTTTAAGGAAGATATGCTCATTAAATAGATGAACTCGCAGGAAAAAATCGATAGTATAAGATTAGAGGCTAAAAACTTCTCTAGAAATTTAAACGGGTCCGTTGTTAAGTAGCTTCTAGGCCACGAACACATGCGCTCGATGTCCTATCAGCACAATTATCTCTATTTTCCTGAAATCAAGAAAGTTGTAACAATGGCAGTGTAAATACATAAATATATCGATATGTTCGAGAGACTGTCTCCCCCAGCTGAGACCTAGTCAGATCCCAATTAGAGCATGCACCAACATCATGCAAGTTAAAAATATCTCAATAATGATTTAATAGTAAAACAACTAGAGTCAAGTGGCAGTATAATCGATCAATACCCCGAGTTCAAGGTCAATTTGAAGAAAGATATCTACTATCGGGAGTAGGGAAAGTTGAGCAAAAAATCAATAAGTAATCCAATTACAATCGAAGACTAGAATTTGACTTAGTCGAAAAGACCGGGATTCATCTTAAATCGATCGACTAGAATTCACACATAAATTGAAATAAAAAAAAGTCGAAGTCCATCCTAAAAATCTCCTTTGAAACTGAATAAGAAACTGCCCCAACGCAGCCCTCTTAAAACTGAACAGAGATAGAATAAATGGAAAAATTGATTCTTTATACTAATTATTTTATTTATGTTGCTTGCACGAGTTCTCAAGAGTAGAGTAAATATCGAGTGAATTTAGATATAAATCTGATTAAATATTTGTTGATTATCAAATGGTTCAGTGCTTGACGTAGCCTAGTTTGGTTGCAGCTTCAAGGAAACTAGTGCCGGGTACTTTTTCTCTTAGACAAAATTCGACTTGGTGCTTCTGGGGTAATTTGAAGCATTCTCTCATGTTTACATCTATATTAGGATATGAATACAATTCTTGGCATCATCAGGTCTAGTTGTGAGTAATTGATATTTCAAATGATCCTTAATACGTCTGCTCTTTTATTAGAAGGATTCGTGAGAGTGGAGGTCGGGGAAAGATTCTATGTGTTCGTTGGCAAAATGGGCATGGCTGTGGACCGTTGGCACTTGAGTATAGAACATTTAACTCATGGCGATGTATTTGTATATATTTAATATAAGCAATCAATTATTGAAAAGTTGTTTAGTAAATAATCAACAATTATAGTGCATCAACATACTTATTCACACATTAACACGGCTATTATAATATAATTCCACTTTATATAATAGATTTGCAGGAGAAATGAAAACAAAATAAATTCAGCAGGCCATTAAGATTTGTTTAGGGACTATTAATAAAGCTATTAAGCAATTGCCAACAGATAAGAGACCTCTACTTGTTGGTCGACTACATCAGGTCCTCAATAAATATACAAAGCAGAACTAAAATGAAGAGTCCCTCTTCAAATTCAAAAAGTAACTTGAGTTTAATCTCAATTTTATCAAGCTGTCACATCCAAATCTTGACTTCAAAGCACCTGAAGAGTCAACTGAAAAAAGTACCAAACCTGTCGATAATAATGAAAAACAAGAATTTAAGCATGAATACAAATTAATTAACGAAGATAATGTATAAATTGAGAGACTTTAACAAAGAGATAGTTTTGATGAGCAGCTCTCCATATAAAAAAATGCTAGAGAGTAGGTCTAATTTTCTAACTGGTTTGACGGTAATGTTGATCCAGATCATCTGAAAAAGCATAAAGAGTTATTGGAGAGACAACATTTTTCAGGAGATTTTTGGACAGATAAATAAAGACCTAAAAGTATGGCTAAATAATTTTTATTGTCTAAACTTGAGGAAAAGCCAGCTTAGATGCCCAACAAAGATAAGATCCTTCAAGATTCTAAACCATATGACATATAGAAGAAGGATGAAGTTTGGTAAAAAGTAAAAAGATGATTTAATTAATATTTCGTAAGTTACTGGAGGTTCATATTTTTTAAATAAATCAAAGTATCAATATCATAAGGCATGAATTTCATTAGATAAAATCTAATAATAGAGTCGATTATCCCTTTCTCAGACCGTTATTGAGTCTGATCTATTTTGAAATTGTGAATTTTTAGTTAACATTCAATAACACATTTCTGTCATCTTAGGTTTATTTTTATTTTGTCTCTGAGAGAGATTTCGATAATGATTTACAGTCATCTGAACTTTATTCCTCTTCAGAGTCACTGATGAAGTTGGAAATCTTTCCAAAGTATGCATCTAACTCATCCAAAAGCTAGACTTGAGGAAGAGCATTAGAATTCTTTTTACGATATTAAACAAGCCGAATGTAGAAATCTTAAATATCCTTAAATTTTGATAATTCTATCATCATTTCCTTACAAAGTTAAATCATATGATTAGATTAGTTAATCTCTGTCGAATCCTTAACGAATCTGGAGTTATGTTCATGGATAAGATCTTTATTTTTGAAAAACTCCGCCATTCTGTTCTCAAGCTAAAGAATTTTTTCTTATGACTACACATGAATTGTCTATAAGCCCTTCAGAGTGAATAAGTCAATCTGCTATTTCTATTATATTCTTTTCTCTCCTCCGTTTTATTCCAAAGTGATCTTCTGATATTTTGATGAATTTCTAGATTAGATGTAATTAAGGACTGCTCTATCCAAATGTAGGAGAGATTATTATTCTTATTGGTCAATTTTATTCGTAATCAATGAAAGCCATGTTATTATGTTATTTATTGTCAAACTTTTTGTAGATGAGTTTGTCTGCATTATATCACTATTAAGGGAAGTTAATAAACAATTTCAATTTATATTAAAATCTATTAAGAAATAAATCATTTGGGGACACTAACTTTGAAATCTTTTGCTATTCCGATCACCCCACAGCCGATTCTTGCTCCAGCATTTCCTGTTTTTAAGGACTAGTCGTTTCCACCTTTCCCTAAATCATCTTCCTTCAAATGGACAACAATAGCTCTACCTAAAATTGAAGTTTAGCCAAATAGCTTTATTTGTTAATCTTGAAAATTATACATTGCGTTTCCGTTTTCATCAGTTTCCAAATTTCCTAAATCTCCAGCATGTCTTTTTTCATCATTTGGTCCATGATGCTTATTGCCCTCTGGGTTATAGTGGCCCCCTGCAGATGCACACCCATCTGTCAGGTCACCAAACTCATGCACATGAAAACCGTGCTTGTTGTTAGGTTCGAGTCCCTTAATTGACACTGAGATTATAGTTGGGCTAGTCTCAGATGCTTGAGTGAAAGAAACAGTTCCGCTAATTGTAGAATTATTTGGCACCAACTTGCAAACTGCATTTTTTGGAACCGAAACTGGAGGAGTAGTTTGGGAAATAGTTTTTTTAGTGACTTATTGCTTAGGAATTTAATCAATCCAACGAATTTCCACGAGATAATCTTTACCGTCATCTGATTTGAAATAATTGCTAATTTTACTGGAGACAGTAGGTTCATTGGGAAGAAGGATAGCCTAAATTTCAATATGATTACCTTCGAAATAGAGAAAAAATAGAAAATAGCAAGTACCCCACGCATTCCTGTTGATGTTTGAACAATTTATTATATGATATAAACGCTTTATAACGAGGAACAGTAAATTAAAGTGAAGAATATAAGAATCAATGGATAGAAGTAGACTAATTAATTCTTTTAGACAGGACCACATTAAAGTCTAATGAGCTTATTTCATGAATGGGACCCTCTTCGTGAAGTGAGCTCTCCAATGTGTAGTGCACGGAACTTTATTTATATCTGGTCCGACTTCTCTTTGAGTTGGCTAATTATTATTACGCATTGTTTTTAAATGTGAGTTACATTGGGTTATGGTCACTGTACTGACTGCCCGTCTCGCTGTCCAGGGCCATTTTAGAAATTCTGGCTATAAACATCTCAAGTTCATAAATCTTCTCGTTTTTGCGGGAAACTTCCTTTTTGAGCAGTTGTAGTTGGTTCCAGATAAACTCGTAGTTACGACAGTGCTAGCAAGCCTGTTTACTATCCGTTGAATGCATATTAATTATGTTTATATTAGTTAATTTTTAACAGCCAATATTTGACTCCATATTAATGTCAAACCATGAGAATAAACCAATGAACGATTGAGTCTATGAAGTTATAAAATGTAAAATCAATTTATAAATAACTGTCGTTAATTATATAATATGAAAAGCCTTAAATCTCAGCCGACATCGTACAAAGATTTTGTCCAACAAATCGGCAAAGTAAAGGATCAAAAAAAAGTAAACCAATACAAGATTAAATAAACCCCAAAAGGAAGCAACAACAATACTGTAGTCATGCATTCTCAATCAACATCCATGTGGGATAAGCGGTCTCCATCTCAGAATCGACTCATGACGGAGGTCAGTGCTGAGAAGAAAATAAAAAGTCATAACCAAAGCATTCAGTAGTCGAGGACTCCTACTCTGTCACATAAAGATAAAATCATGTGCTACCATAAATTTATCTCAGAGGCTTCAGTTGTATTGACAAACCTGTTTAAAATTCCTGTACCCGACCTTCTAACTAATCGAATATCCTATATCGAGTACCTTTAGGCATTAAAGGCATTAAAAATGATATATTAAAGCTATGAGCCCTATCCTAATGACCTCGTATCGTAGCTGTGGTGCGAGTATATCTCAGGCCAAAATATCGGTAACTTTTTGATTATAGTATCATCAATATTAGGAATGCATCAATCAAAGCTCAGTGAAGAGGACAAATATCTCAAGAACAAATATTAGTCTCTGAGATTCACCAGAATGGAGTTGAATAAAAGCACCTCCCATGAGAACTACCAGTAAAATGAGTGCACATTTATGCCTCAAATATCTGACAGAAGCCGGAAATTGGCAGAGAGCGCCTCGAAAAGCAAAAGTAAATGCAAGAAGTCAAGCAGAAAGGCTCTGCAGAGCATCAATACTTAGAAGTCATTAACTGAACGACTAAATGTGGAGTATGCGAATCATGAGAGAAGTAAAGCTTCCATTGACTATGATTAAGACTATAACTTTTATGCAAGTACGACTGAGCCCACAGTCAAGAAGGTCGATATAGCGGGAAATAAAAGATCTCAACTCTTGTACGAAAAAGCAAAATAAAAGTCATGCGAAAAGCGAGAAAATAAAACAAGCAATGATATCGAGTTTGAGAAGAGTAAAAATTAGCTCACCTTCAAACCAGCAATCCTGAAAGTCAAAAGTAAGTAGCAAATTGGCAACAGCAAATGTGCAGTAAAAGGATAAAAAAATACGATCAGCAGGATGATTCGGGGTCGAGTGGAGAGATAAGTAAGAAGAATAATTAATGAAAAGGGAATGCCCTACAACGAAAAGTTTGTGGATAAAATGAGGAAATAGAGATACTAATAGATATCAATATACACAAACTTTAGCTCGATTGAAAAAACTCCTTCATCTTCAGTAGAACCATCAGCAACTCCTATCAACAGAATTCAAAAGAGTGGAAATCCAACATAGCCCAAAATAGAGCCATTCGTGAGACCAAATCTATCGATTCCAGAACAGGATCTAGTGATCGATGTGTATTTGTCAGAAGACCACAAATAAAAGTTGATGATAAAAAAAGGATAGAACATTGACGATGTGGCAGGAAAGTTCATCGAGTAACATGGTAAATAATTACTAATATAGGAATTTCCCAAGATAAGAAAGAACAGCTTATTCAGCTCCTGGAACTATCAATAAGCCATGCTCTATGTCCTATAGATGAACTCGTCGAGGAGTAAGATGAGTTGGCGAGTGCGCGCACCCACTATAAAAGAGAATACTGTCGGTGATAAATAATTAGATAATTATATTTTTACATATGTGAATTTTATCGAAATGTTTATTCAAATATTATAAAATCAGAATAGATGTTCAAAGGGTTTATTCTTTTTTGCTCTCTGGCTTTGATGGCAATCAGCTACAAGGTTTCAGACTTCAAACCATCCATACTGAAGCCATCTCCTCCCTCTGGTTTTCATAATGTGGACACAGGAGCAGATATTGAGGGAGAGATTTTATGCTTTGGCGACATCAATGGAGATCAATAGTAAAATAATATTGAGTTATAGTAATGATTATATTGCCGTTAGTAATCTAAATCCCCTCGAAGTTTTGATTTACTTTTGGAATGAAGGCGCATGTATCTTTTTCCTCATTCAGCTTAATTCACAAAAGACAGTCTTAGTTTACAAAGTTACAACGGAATTGTGGGCAAAATTTAGTAAATATTACTAGGTACTTTTGATGATCTATTTAGTTGACTTGAGCGATGATGGAAGCCAATAGATAATCATTACATATTTACCATCAAGTTCTGTTAACTAGTCCATAAAAACTTACAGCACGATCGTCTTTGAGACATTAGAATGCCATTATGTGTCCTGTCGCTACCAACTGTACAGTATGGGGAATGCAGGGCTATAAAATATGACAACGACTCCGACTCTCATCAATTTAGAAGGAGCATCCACTGCTTTCTTAGTATTTAATGAAAGTCAGAGATATGTAGTATAGAAAAAATAAAAGAACAACTAGTACATAGATGTTAATTTAGCGTAAAGAAAAACTTCCAAGAGTATCTTAATGATAAAAAGCCCGAAAATTTCAAGAAAGTTAACAAGCACTTCACATCAAATGTGGATTTCAACGGAGATTGCCATTCTGACTTGGTTATTTTGAGCATCAATGGAGCAGGTAACCATGTGTTATAATTTTATTAAAAGCAAACAAATTCCAAATTTTCATTTACGTCAGAAATTGTTTTCACCCAATCTGTTCAATTTTATACTTTTGTCGATTTTGATTCCAGTGGCACTGTCGATATTGTTCTGGTTGCGGGAACTCCTGGAAACTAAACTCTCTATATTTTGTATAATTTGAATGAAATACCCACCGAAATATGCAAAGAGTTTTCAAAATTTCCTTTCGATGTCTCAACTATTTAAATAATACCCATTCAATTTACAATTTCATCAACGAGAATTCTAAACTTTGGAGATATAGATAGTGACTCCTA
>ERZ724506.338-NODE-338-length-17168-cov-11.770934_pt1 | contig 17168 bp, 7 predicted proteins | sample MGYA00376039_ERZ724506 | MGnify/ENA primary metagenome ERZ724506 (study PRJEB28724, sample SAMN07190887) | wastewater metagenome | isolation source: effluent of sewage treatment plant in Hong Hong | place: USA: Christiansburg, Virginia | collected 2016-03-01 ... | reverse complement strand
ATTTAAAATACGTAAAGATAATTTAATAACACGTTTTTATTTTAATAATTTTTTTATATAATACAATGAGAGAAGTTATATCTATTCACGTCGGTTAAGCAGGAGTCTAAGTAGGAAATGCTTGTTGGGAGCTTTTCTGTTTAGAACATGGAATAGGCCCTGATGGTCAATTCCCAGCTGATCAAACTTCTGGCTAGGGGGATGATGCTTTCTGCACATTCTTCTCTGAAACTGGAGCTGGTAAACATGTTCCAAGATGTGTTATGGTTGATTTAGAGCCTACTGTTATTGATGAGGTTAGATCTGGTACTTACAGACAGTTATTCCATCCTGAATAATTGATTACTGGAAAAGAAGATGCTGCTAATAATTTCGCTAGAGGTCATTATACAGTCGGAAGAGAAATTGTTGATTTATGTTTAGACAGAATAAGAAAACTAGCTGACAACTGTACTGGACTCTAAGGATTTTTGGTTTTCAACGCTGTTGGAGGAGGTACCGGCTCAGGTTTAGGATCTCTTTTACTAGAGAGATTATCTGTAGACTATGGTAAGAAGTCTAAATTAGGATTTACTATTTATCCATCCCCATAGATATCAACTGCTGTGGTTGAGCCATATAACTCTATTTTGTCTACTCATTCCCTTTTAGAACATACTGATGTTGCCATAATGTTAGATAACGAGGCTATTTATGATATATGTAGAAGAAATCTGGATATTGAAAGACCAACTCATACCAACTTAAATAGACTTATAGCCCAAGTTATATCCTCTTTAACTGCTTCTTTGAGATTTGATGGAGCTTTAAATGTTGATGTTACTGAGTTTTAGACCAATTTAGTTCCTTATCCAAGAATTCACTTTATGTTGAGTTCATATGCTCCAATTATCTCAGCCGAGAAAGCATATCATGAGTAATTAAGTGTTGCTGAAATTACCTCAGCTGTTTTCGAGCCAGCCTCAATGATGGTAAAGTGTGATCCCAGACACGGAAAATATATGGCTTGTTGTCTTATGTACAGAGGTGATGTTGTTCCAAAAGATGTTAATGCTTCAGTTGCAACAATTAAAACTAAAAGAACTATCTAATTTGTTGACTGGTGTCCAACTGGTTTCAAATGCGGTATTAACTATTAACCACCAACAGTTGTTCCTGGTGGTGATTTAGCTAAAGTCATGAGAGCTGTTTCCATGATCTCTAACTCTACTGCAATTGCTGAAGTTTTCTCTAGACTTGACCATAAGTTTGATCTTATGTATGCCAAGAGAGCCTTTGTGCATTGGTATGTCGGAGAAGGTATGGAGGAAGGGGAGTTCTCAGAAGCTAGAGAAGACTTAGCTGCACTCGAAAAGGACTACGAAGAGGTCGGAGTAGATACTGCTGAGGGAGAGGAGGGTGAAGCTGACCACGATGAAAACAATTAATAAATATTATATCTATATTAACTTTATAAAATATGAATTACGATTTATGTTTTTCATATTTTTATTATTCAATATTAATTTAAAATTCAAACCTTTAAATTCATTTTTAAACTATAGCAAAAACTTTAAAGAAATCATATTTATAAATAATTATTCTAATTCCATTTGTTATTACTTTATGTAGTCTTTGGATAACTCTACTTACTGTTTGAGAACAACAAAATTATTCTTTAAAGGAATATACTCAAATCCATCTTCAGGTTTTCATTCCTCAACTTTAATAAAGTTTCTCAAATGAGTTCTACCTTTTGAGGTGATAATCATTAAGTCCACATTAGATCCTGAACCCAAATCATATATTATACCAGCTGTGATGGCTTTGATTGCTAATTATTTTCCTTCTTCAACTGTCATTCCGTCTACATAGCCATGTTCCATCTCTGCATAAGCATTAATGGAACCTGATCCCATACATAAGAAAGGACTATATTATACAAAGCCACTGGCATCACATTGGACTAGGTGAGGTCCATCACAATCATAGCCGGCATATATTTAATAAGCCCCAAGTTGTCCACCGTATCTAAATAAAGCAGAACTTGATTTACAAACAAGATTTTGCATTTTAACTTATCTTCCGTAATTCATTTACATCATTTCTAACTCGGCAGATAATTTTTTGGCATGATAATAATTATCAGCAGCTGTTCCTGCTCCACAACAAACAATGTTATCAGCTATATAATGAATTTTATTACAATTCTTATCAGCAACAAAGCTTTGAGTGGCTCGAGTATCAGCTGCTATTACAACACCATCTTTGCAAACTAAACCACATATAGTTGTGCCTGTCTTGAGAAAATGTTTTTTAGCATCTTCCGAGGAGATGATCATTTAATTTCTATTAGTATTCTCAAAATTAAAACCAGGCTTATATAATTGCTCGATATATCCTAACATTATTTATAATATTAAAATTTGCTTTTTATTTTTAGGATTTTTTTGTTAATTTATAATGAAAAAAATAGTTTATATTTAAAATTAAGAGAAACTAATTAACAATAACAACGATAATTTAATCAGTTTGAAAAGAAAAAGATCAAAAAGTATAAAAATAAAACTATGATCTTGATGATAGGTTTAAAGAGATAATTTGATTACAGAAAAAGAAATGAGTTAAGAAACCACATTAATTTCTCTTAATTAATCTAAATTTGATTATGATACAAATATTATCTCTAGCTTTAATTTAAGTAAATCATCTTCAAATAAAAAACTAATAATTAAATAAAAATTGGAATCCAATTATAAAATAAAACAGATAAATAATGCACATGAATTAGACAATGAAAATAATAATTTTATAAATTAAACTTTATCTTGTTTAAAAAAAGTTTTTGAATTAACCCAAACTAATGTTCAAAATTATGAATAAGAAAATTATATTAATTTATTATAAGTAAAAAAGCAGATTAGAGCAATGATTAAAAAGAAATCTAAGAATATCATTAAGTAATTTTGTATATTATAATTTTTCAATTAAATAAATTTTAAATAATTTATTATGACATAAATAGTCTTTGAAACGCATACTATAATTTTTAAAAACTACTCAAAACTTCTTAATCCTCACTAATCAAATGGTAATTCATTTGAATGTCGGAATCATCTATGTTAAAATCTTTACTAAGCTTATCACTTATGAAAGAAAGTCTAACTATTTTCTCTAAACCTGGCTCACTTACATATTATTCAAAAGTTTCTTAAAACAATAGTTGTTCATGAGTTTAAAAATAGGCTATTAATTCTTCTTTCCTTAAAGGTTCTTTTTAATCTTATAAAGCTTCCATTTTAAGTATTTAAAATGAGTTAACAAATTACTCGCCCAAAGTTTAATCAATTTATTCTATTCAGCTACTAAGCTCAACAAATAGTTTGTCGGTATAGCCTAGATCAGAACATATTTTTCGAACACCTGCGTTTATTAACTCATCGGTTATTTTTCAATTTTCTAAAAATTACTCATAATATTATTTTTTATCATTTATAAAGGATATTCTTTTTATTTTTTCTTATCAAACTATTCTAATGTAATCTTTTTTTAATAAACTAATTAATAAATAAGATATTATTGTGAAATTTTCTTTTAACAATTATTCTGTTTAGTTCTTGGTTAGTTTAGAGTCGAGAACTATTTCTTTATCTTCTTATTAATACATATTAATTTGCAATAGATTTTTCTTTAATTATTATACTTTTGTATCATAATCATAAGGAATTTAGAATTCTTACTCTAAATTAAGGACATTTGAGGGTAATAAGAATATATCGTCTAAACTTTCCTCCAATTTTACTTAGACTAACTTTTGTTTCTTTCAAGACAGAAGTTTTTAAGCATATAAGGCTGCAGCCGTTGCCGCCCCTACTATGCCTGATATAATAAATATTCTTTTTATATTTGACTGTCTTTCTAAAATATTCATTATTAAAATTTTCAAAAATAAATAATATTTATAATATAAATTAATTGTTTAAGTAATGATAAAAAAGAAAGACAATATAAAAAAGATTAAAAACTATCTAACATCTTTTTATGACTTTTATATCTCATCGAATAAAAAAAGTATTTATCTATTTGATGCTGAAAATTAAATAGACAATTAATTTCAAACAAATTTTTAAAATCTTTTTAATTTCTAAAAAAATAATTTTTCTATATAAAATGAAGCAAATTAAAATTAGGGAAATAAAACAATAAAACCAGGAGATTTTATTAAATTATTATAATAATAAACTATAGAAATGAGAGAATAATCTATTTAATTAGACGCCTTAATAAAATTTAATGGTCTTTAAACAACTTTAATTGGGGAATATTAAAGTATACAATTTTTTTAGAACTAACTTTATTAATTATATGTATAATAATATTTAGCAAGCAATTTTCTAAAATTTTCAGGTTGTGTTATAAATATTTATTATGATAATGATTTTCTTTTAAATAAAAATAGTACATTGCAAAACACAATACAACAAGTTTAAGGATAAATAAATATATTTCTTTCTCAATAAAACTTTATAAATATATAAAATAGATTTTTTGGTCTTATTTTATAGCAAAAGAATATATATTAGAAAACATATTAAGAAAAAACACTAGAAATTTTAAAACAATGGATTTATAAGAAAAATTAACCCGAGAATTCTTCCTTTGTTTATTTAACCAAAAACGAAGATAATTCATGATTTGATCTTAAACTAATCTAATTAATTTATAATGTCTAAGCATCATTTAGATTTAGTTATGTGTTGATAGACTCAAGGTCAAAATATAGGTAATGTATGCGAGTTTTGCAAAGATAAATGTATTTTATGTGAAAGTCAAATAAAACTATATTCAAAAGTTTGAATCTGTGATGAATGCAGCCATTTATTTTTACAAAATAGATGTGTAATTTGTAATAATGAAGCTTAAAATGTTGCCCAATATTGTATGAATTGTTGTTTGCTGGAACGAGATTGAGAGGGTTGTCCAAAGATTATCAATATGGGAATATCCAAGAAAGATAAGCATTTTCGTAAATTAAAATTAAAAGAATAAAATTAGAATTAAGAATAAATATAGTAATAATTATTTAAAATAAAATTATTAATCTAATTGGTTAAACACATAGTTGATTATTTACATATTTTCAATAAACTCAATTTAATCCTATGCTTTTATACTTAAATTATTTATGGTTATTGACATCTTTTAAGTTGAATACTCTTTTTATTGATATGTTTTAATAGATTAACTGGATCTTTATTTGTCTTATATTTCATAAAAATCCCTAATATGTTTTTAAATTTAAAATTCATTTACATTCTTATCTATTACAATTACCAAATCATTTTAATTGATAGGAGCTGGTTTAAATATATCCTAATAAATTTAGTCAATGTCTTTCAGATCTTAAAAATCTGAAATTAAAAGTTCTATTAATATATTTTATATGACCGAAGAAATCTTTAATAAATAAGAGTTACTTGATTTTCCTTTGTAAAGATACTCTTTGTAAAAGTCAATGTGTTTATCCAATGTTATTGGACTGAGTATTAATAGTTAAATATTCTCATGAAGAGTCTAACCAATAATTGAATATTATTCTTACATTTCAGGTATATTTTTTATTATTGTTAATAAAAATTTGCTTTCTTTAGAGTCATCATTCATAATTTTTATTTTCTTTTTCTGATTTTTTATGAGTACTATTATAATATACTAAGAATCCTAATACTAGCACTGGGTTAACAATCATTGCTTATTTAAATAGAATAAACCTGAAGTTTTATTATCAATTAAACTTATCAAATTTATGCTTCCTTTTATATTAGAACGGCTATTATGGGTATTATTTATTTACAGTTAATGATTATTCTATATAATTATATTAAATATTTTCTATTTGAAATCATCTTCAAAATTATTTACATAAAATCAAGAAATTGTTTTAACTCCATGATCGAAATATGAAAAAAAGCTTTTATTTTGTCCTCTTCTGGTCACACTAGATGTAGTTGCACCTGTCCCTGCATATATTTTAGAAATATTATCACCATTATCTGCCCAAATTGTTCGGATTCCTTATATAAATTTGTTAGTAGATTTATCATACAGAATTAATAAGTCAGTTGTTTCTAGTTTATTAAGCTAATCCTCTAAAATATTAATTCTGCAATATTATAACATACTGTTTAATATCATAAGAGACACTTTGGTTTGAAATGCATTGGTTCAATCCAAGCAATCCAGACAATTTGTTCAAATAATAGTATGCTATAATTATATAGTATCATTTGTTTCATCTATAAAGTTATGCAATTAAACAGAGAAATCTTTTGATTAAACAATTTACATAACTTAATTATTTATATTAGAATAATCTGTTTCCTTAACAATAGCATGAAAATCTATATTTCTCAGCTCTATTTTTTAAATTATATTCAACCCAATTTTTTAAATCAGAAAACCAAGAAAAGTGCTTAATTTTTTCTCAGATTTCTTCGAGTCACTTAATAAATTAATAAAATAAAGTTTAGAATAATTGCCTAAATTTTTATTTAAATGTTTTTCAAATTGAATTAAATTGGATTTTTCATTTTAGTGAATTTCTACTTTGGCTTGTATACCGTTTTATTACCAAAAAAATGGCAGTGACCCTCTTATCTAAGCAAAAGAACATATTGTTGAGTTTGTTTCAAGAATTTGCTCTGTTTCCACAAAATTAGCAACTTCCCCGTTAATATCAATACCTCAACAATTATATCTTGTTCCTCCTTGATAGAAGGATCTTCATGAAATTATAGAGAACTACAACTATTCTTATTTACTCTAACCTACAAAGCCTTAAATTATAGGAATAAAATACTGCATTAAATTTTAGTCTCTTTGAAACTGTATAAACATTCCAGTATTCCAAACATATTTATTCTTTAAAAAATAAGTTATATTTTTATTATCTATTTATCACTATTCAATTATTTTCTAATACAAACAATAGTCATAAGAGAAATAAAACCCCAATTTAAAATAGTTAATTATGCCCATTAATATCTCCTCTGTTTATATTTATAAATGTGTGTTTAGATATTGTCAGAGTGGCAAACATATGCAATCTTATATTTGATATATTTACTATGATTATATTTCACAAATTTTTTCAGAGTCTTTTGCTAATATAATAAACTCTTAGTTAAAAATCTCAACAACTCCTAGCAGGATATCACACTCTATTATTTCTTTTTTTTATAGAGCACGTATATCTCCTTTTTCTAAAGAAATCTTTTTAGAACTTCTATCAATTTATATGTATTATTGTCATAAACCTTATCTTATAATATAAATCATATTAATATCATAAGTAATTTAAAATTCGTGGTTTGACTTTTCTTCTTTATTATTAATGTTGTTCTTTTTTAGATTGAAAATACTAAATAATTTTTCCATAATTTATAATTTTAATAGTTTAAATTATTAAAAGTGTTCTACTTTGAAAGTGATAAATTTAGTCTCTTTGTCAAAAGAGACGAACTACATGGACTATCAATCTGCCTTTCTTATAATTGTTTTTAACCACTCTTATTCGGTTCTTTTCTCGTCTTTCTAATATAAACAATAAAAAGTAATAATACATTCTTTATTCAATCGAGTTCCTACTGGGGGTTTAGCAGGCATATTCTTACCTCCATACATATCAATAGGATAAACCTCAACTTATTTAGGCATTATTGATATACTGTCTAGATTCTCTTTAATTAAATTAGTAAGCCCAGGAAAAGTCAAACTACCAAATTAGTTAAAGATTTAAAAGTCTTTTATTTTCATTAGCTCTTAAACAGTCATTCATGACATGTCTACTAGATCTGGCTTTAAAGTATATCCTTACTTATTAAATCAAGGCAACATATCTTGAGTACACAGATCATCGTTATTAGAGAGATCATTTAAAACTCCCTCTTCTTTTATACAAACTATTAATCTTTATTTCTATAGCTAACCTAAAGTCTGTAAAACGGTTTTTTCTAAAGAAATTTGTTTGTTGTTATAATAGAGATAAATTTTATGCTCAGGGTCAATAATAATGCTATATTTATGCTAAAGAGTCTCTACTATGAAATCACTTAAATCCTTAATTCAGATGTTTCAATTTACAGGAGTATTTTCTATTAGCACATTAAAATCTAAAAAATTATATCATATATCAAAGTCTATTATTATTTTTTCATTCTCTAAAAAATTAGATTCTAATTCAAAATCCACTTTATCAAAATAAACTTAATTATCATTGTTTATAGTTTTATTCATTTTTTTATTCATGACTAATTAAAGATTTGATTGGTCATTCTTTTTTAATCTACTAATCAAGGATTGGTTTGATGAATTTAGAGATTTATTTAGAAAAACTGGTTTATTAAAGGTTTAATAGGCCTTTAGATTTTATGCCATTTTGTAACCTATTCTATCTTGATAATAATTTCCCAAAGATTAATAAAATATAATTTTGTTTTCTTTAGCTATTTTTTATTCATCATTAAATTAATTACTTGTTTGATAATGTCAGATATTATTATCTTTTTAGTTAAAACTTAGATCTTAAAATAATAACTATTGGCCTGGATCTTATTATTGATAATAGTTGTTAATAATGATAGGCTATCCATTCAAAGGTATTTGCAGTTAGTTATTTGATTACGGATATTATAATTATGAGCTTTAATTTTAGTTTTAGTTTTAAAGATTTATTGGATTATTTTAATTTTGAAAGAAGCTACTATTTGTTTAAGGTTGTTATTGAGAATTGAAAAATCCGGTTGGCTATTATTAAACAATTGCATTTTAGCTTTGAATATTGTTTTGTAAAGGTGTTTGACTTGAGAAGTTTGTAGTTGGGGATTGTGTTGATAAATTAGTTTTTGGTGTTACATTGAAAAAAGTTGTCATTTTTGCTTAATTAGGATTTTAAATATTTACAGAGGACTATTAATTCATGTTATTATTATTTTGTTAATTCATATTACTAATTTGCTAGGGCTAGATTGTAGACTAAAGATTTTATTGTCCTTAAAAGCCCGATACTTGGTTATTAAGTTAAGGGGTAGCATTTTATTAAGTTTAGGGATTGTAGCCAAATCCTTATTAAACAGGTAAGGCTTATTGTTATATTTAATTATTAGCAACTCCTTAAAACTATTATTAAGGAGTGTTGTTTTAAGATGTAAATTAATTTTAAGGGGTAGTTTAAGGTTGCCATTAACTGTTACTATTTTGATTCTATACTTGACCTCCAAATTATTATGGAGATTATGATTAATTCGTTATTCCAAATTTGTTACTATTAAAGCCTGAATTAAATCCAGGATTCTGATTAGTTTAAAACCCTGGGTTAATATTACTATTTGGTTATTAAACAGCTAGCTATGGAGTTGTGGTTATTTGTGATGGTATTGCTGTTTATAACCCTGAATTTATAGCCCCTGTATTGAAAAATGTTTTTGGCTATAGTTATTATTGATTTGGATTGTAACCCATGCCATAGGCTGGTTGAGCCACTTAGGTAGTAGTATAATTATTGGTTGGTTATTAAAAGCCTGTTTATTATTATTATTAGGTTAGGCTATAACCTTTGTTAGTAGTATTATTAAATCCTGGAGTTGCCCATTATCCTGTTGTCTGTTAAGGCTAATTTGTTGGCATTTAGTTTGACACTGTTTGAGTATTAACCATTTAACTCGACTGATTCATATTATTGTTTTAAATTTACTGATTTTAATTATAGTTATTGCCTGTCTGCAAATTAGATTAACCAAAAAAACTTTGTCCCTATATTGGTGGTGGTGTTATATTGGGTGTTGGAAATTAATTTATTGATGTCTATACCTATTGCATTAGTCCTACTTGATTGTTTTGGGTATTATTTATTGCTTGTATTTATTACACGGGTTTGGAGGGACTCACTCCCTAAATAGATGATATACTTGTAATGGCTTAGTTTACAACCCCATTAGCTACATTCTATCCCACAGCCACATTATTTCCTGTATTAGGATTGGCAAATATATTTGAGGAAGTTTAGGGTTGCTATTTTACATTTGAAGTTCTGAAGTAAGTGTTTTAATTGCTCATAATATAATTTAAATAAATTTTAAATGATTAACACTAAATTATTAATTATAAATATTTCCACCAATATATTATTTAACTTTAGTTTTTAGAAATTTAAAATAACTAATAAATTTACATAATTAAATAAAGGCGAATATTTTGTAATCTTTAAATATTTTAGATTTAATGAACTAAAATTTTAATTATTAATGTTGACAAATATAAATAAAAATTAGAGAATAATTTTATCAATCAAAATATTAAAAAGTCTATGCATGAGTAACACTAATATTTAATATACAAAATATTTTCGTTTGATGGATTTTTCATTTAATTAAGTGGGTAAGATAGATTTAGTTCGAAATAATAAGCTTTTAAAATGAAATAAATATTAAGAATATCTTATAAATACTTTTAGAGTGAATGTTGTTTATTCTTTTAAATATTGTTTAATTGTTTTAAAAATAAAATAGACTTAGTTGAATTATTGTAATATAATTTTGGTGCATATCATTCATTTTTTAAATATAACTTAATTATTTTTGTTTATCAGTTTCGCATGTATTTATCTCAAACTAAAATCTAAGTCAGTTTTATGCTGTTCAAATGTAACTAAAATATCTTTGATGTTTTCATTTTATAATCTAAAAAATTCTCCAAGATTTTCTATTCACTCTCTATTTTTTTAAAAGTAATTATCTTATTATCTTAAAATGATAACTAAGACGAATAACTTAATAATTCAAAACATAAATTATAAACTATATATTAAATAGAGACACTCGTTGCTTCTTGATTAATTTAAGAAAGCTTTTCTTCAATATACTCTCCAAAATATCTTCTTTATTCAAACATGATTTCTCTTGTTTTAGAATACTCTGATATATTATCTTTAAGAATAGTTATTAATTATTCCAATATACTTGGCGTGATTTTTCTCTCTATTTCCGTTTTACTCTCCTATATAGATTGTACCACATCAAAATTCATATCTATAAACATGTTAACCAGATCAAAGAAATACAGACACTAATCTATAGACTAATCACATAGATTTATATTCTCATTCAATTATGTTTTTATTTACTCTTTAACAAATTCTGAGAGTAAAAAATTAATGCCTCTGTAAAAATCAGTAAATATTGAATAATTATCGCCCAAGCAAGTTGATATTGTATTTGTTATATCCTAAGCAGATGGATTTTAAAATTAGTCCTCCAAACAAGTCTTTGTATTGTTGAAGAAATCTTCAAGCTTGGTTTTGAGAATTTAAAGCTCCAATGTTTCTTATATGTTTTTGATTCCATTATCCAGAACTTGCAAGTCATCGGAAATATTGCTTGTAATATCTCTTGCACCAATTTAAAGTACTAAATTTACCGATAGAAAAAGTAAGTAATTTATCATTATCGTTATATTTTAAATTAATATTTTATATAACTGTTAGTTTAAAATGTTGAGTTGAGTGGTAATAATATTTTAAATTCATAAAATTATCTTGGGATGTAGTTCCACTATATTAAATAAATATGATCTACAAGGATAGGATTTATGTACTAATAATTTTGTACTTAATCCTTTGATAAGTTGCTCTTGCTGTAGCTAAAAAGACCAAATAATAATATACAAATAGATAAATTAAATGGAACAAAGTTAATATGATTTAATAACATATCTAAAAAAGTGATTTAATAAAATACCTATTGAATTAAACAGGTTTAATGACGAGTTAAAAGAGCTAAATGAAAAAATAGTTGAAAAACTAGACTGGACAGAAACAAAGACATTGATAGAGTAAACTGAAATTCATAACAGGTATCAAAAAGTCAACGAATAAATTATGAATATTAATGTTTAAAAACTTCAACAATCTGTAAAAGAGGATGCCTATCAATTAGTCTATTTTAATACTAGATCTTAAATTTAGATATTGTTTATGATCTGTGACAAAGATGCATATAGACATTATGATGAATCGTGATAAATATTTTACTTATCCTCTTCCTTTTGCTAATAATTTATAGAGCAACATAGAAATATATTTACTTCATTAAATCAAGCAGTAATTGAGACCTATTATCTCTTATATTAATACCTGCTTCAATTAGATATTCCTTTAGAAAAATTAGCTATTTTTAATTAATATTTTTAAGTAAAAGAATAATTAGATTTGTGTTATACAAATGACAGCTTTAATTACTACAACTGCAAATAAATTTGTGAAACAATTTAGTTCAACTAAAAATACAATAAATTATTATAGATACTTTCCAATTATTGAAAAGTTTTAAAGTATTCAAAAAATCTTTTATAAAACTATTTTAACTGAATACAATTACAATGATAATATAGCTAGGGTCTAACAAAAGTATTTGGTCTCTATAACTAAGCTATAAGAGCTGACTAAGATTTTAAATATATTAAGAATAGTTTAAAAAGCAACAAAGAAACGGAATAGCCAATATACAGCTATCAATAATACATTTAAGGAAAACAGTCTCTTTATTAGAAGGTTGTTTATGATACAAAGTACTGAGACATTATTATAAAATTTGATAGCCAAGGAGTTGATCTAAATAAATATGTTCTACATAGCGCTAGATTATAAGTCAATGAATTACTAAGTATGCTAGACTCGAATACTCCTCATCTGTTACAAGCAAATGATAAAATACACCCTAGAATATTTTACTATGACTGAAAGTACTTAGTTTAAAAATACAAAAGATTTCATAAATTAGTTGAATTACAATTTTCTGGTGCAAAATAAATATAAATAAATCTAAAATTTATAAATGATTCAAGAAGTAGATATTCCAGACGAAAAGTTTAAAGTCGATATCATATATAAATATATGCCTATTTAGGATAAGTAGTTCAAAGTAGGCTTTATGCAAAGATAATCCCAATCCGAACAAGATTAGGAATTCTGAAAAAAATGTGATACTTGGAAACAAAAAATGAATTTACCAAATAATATTAGTACTTATGTAACAACCATAACTCCCATATACTTAACTAGTGAGTAATCAAAGCTTAACACGGAATGAAATAAATATGAAAAGAAATTAATTTAACAATTCACAGAATCATGAGTTGATAAAAGCAAACTAGGCTAAGTTTCTAGTTTACAAAACTAAATAATAATTAGCAGATAATTTACAGTAAAAGTCTACTATGACTATCTTAACGCTTAGGACTAACAATCCATATAAAAATAGAAAGAAGCTTTACAAAAAATTATTAACGAAATCGAAGATTAAATAATGACCAAAAGAATACTAATGACTAAACTTAATCTTTCCCGATATTGTTTTAGAACTGATTAAGACACAGGAAAAATTCTCAATTTTATGATTTTTTGATTTGAGAAAGAAGAGATTGCTAAAGAATTCTTATCACTTATTGAATAAAGAGAATTAAATAGTTGTATTTTAAGAGGAGCTTTGTTGGAGCAAAAATAATAATTTAGATTTAATTTAATAAAATCAGTTTTTTATAATGTCAAAGTATAGAAAAAATGCATCTGATTCGAGTGAAACTTCCTAAGATGAGCTGATTACTCCTCTTCATAAGAAAATAACTAAAGGTAATGATAGTTAATTAAAGTAATATAAAAGTTTAGAAGAACTAAGTGAATGATTCTGGGACCTAAATGTCTATAAGAAATTGAAGATTAATATCTATAAGGGGAAGACTTATGTAGACATTTGAGAATACTTTTTTGATAAAAATGGCTAGCCAAGTCCAACTAAAAAAGGAATCTAGTTTCCAATTGAAGATCTAGACAAACTAATAGAAATAGTTCAAGACATTAAGAGTCACATTGCAAATATTAAGTAATAATTTTAATAATATAATGGAATAAAGCGACACAAAAATATCGGATTTTAGATAATAGTATCAGCAATACAAGTAATCCAATATTTATTAAAATAATTCTGTCAAGGCTAATAGTCCTTATTGAATTTCAAAGCCCTTAAAAGATTCATAAGAGAAAAGCTTTAAGACAGGCCAGAGATTAACATATAATAGTTATGAACTTAACAATGAAAATAGCCAAAAGAAAGTACTCTTCGCTTAAACTTTACAAGATTTTAAAAAGCAGACCAATAATGATAGCGATATATAAACACTAATGAAGGAGTGTAGCTTAAAAGATAATAAAATTGAAGAGCTATAATTATAAAATGAGTGTATCAAATAAGATAAAATAACTCTAATAAAATAATTGGATAAATTAGAAAAAGACTTTAAAGAAGTATACAACATTAAATAATAAAATGATGAGATATAATTAAAGTTAAAAGAAATCTAAAACGAATGAGATTTACACTAATAGATTCATGTTGATTTGAGAAAAAGATTATGTAATTTCGAAGACCAAAGTTTCTTAATAAGAACACAGAAAAGAGAAATAAATACATTAAAGCAAAAATTAGATCTTATTACTTTATGAGAAAAAGAGATGACTGAATTCATCAGAGTCTTATAGATTTTGGCTTAGAAGCCAATCAACGCAGATTTTGAAAAGCTTGAACTATTTTTCATTAATAAGGTTTAAGAATTAGAGAAATAATATTAAAATCAATTAAGCCTAATTTAAACAAATAACTAAGATAGATTTAAACAAAAATATGAGCAATTACTTTAGGAAAAAGAACAATATGTGTAGCAAATTGATCATCTAAACAAAATTATATTAAATACATAAGAATAATAGAATTATCAAGAAGAAGAGAGTGAGGTTATAAAGAAACAAAAATAGCTTATTAAAAAATATATGTCTCAAATTGATGATTTAAAAATGACAGTTTAGGATTTATAAAATAAAATAAGTGACAAACAATTATAAGGGACTTTGAGCAACTATGATAATAATTAAGATTTGAAAAGAATTATAGAGGAAAACAAAATAATAAAAGACGATATGCAAAACCAAAAATAGATCATAGAATAGTTGGTATAATAGAATAAAAGGTTAACTGAGGAAATTAATTGACTCGAGCAGGATATTTAGGATGATGTTACCGAAGATTAAAGTTTTTCTGAAGAAATTCTCGGCTCAATTTTAAAATAAAAATTATAAATTGTATAATTTATTTGAGGCAAGTTTTGTCTTCATATTTCTATTGAAGTTGTTTAAATATTTCATCTTATTCATTTTGCTAAAAGTTAAATTTTGGAGTACTCTTGCATAGGCTTATTTTTAATAGTATTAAATTTTTGTTAATATTTTCTAAATTTTAGTATTCAAAGGAACTCATTTATTTCCAATTAATTTTATCATATTCTCCCCCAATTAATAATGGAAGAAATTAAAGATTAATACTCTACATAAATTGATTATAATAATGGTCTTTTGTCAAAGAATTACTTCTCTACATTTTTTATTTTTTAATCTTTTTTTATTAAAGAAAGTCTGCGTATTTTTTGGCCTTTTGTTCAGAGTAAATAGCCAAAGATAAGGAGAGTTCGCCGGCATTAAGTATTTTAATACTCTCTTAATTAAATTCTTATTTTGTTAAATTTAATCTTTTTTGTAGTAGGTTGCAACTTTATGGAATAATTATCTTAAAAAAGTTGAGATTATTTTAACAAGGAGGAATGATGCCCATGATTTAAAGAGCATAGTTATCAGCCAAAACAAAATCTCCTTTATTGTTTATAAGAATGTATCCAAATTTTGACTAGGCTTTTGTATTAATTTAAAATATCTAATTTAGAAGACCTTATAATTTTGTTAACACTTATTCTCATCCTTCTTCTCCTAGATTTGTAATGCTTTGGAGTCTTCCTCTTGGTCCAGAGGAGAAATAACATTTGTTGAGAACCTTTTAAAAAATAGGAGATATTAATTTGTTCTCTTGTAGGTATTTAATTAGGTCTAGAAACTCAGGTGTCAAGGTCTAAGACTCCATTACACAGAACATTCGGCTCAAGAAATTATTTGTTAGGTACTATAAGACTAATGGATTGATTTAACTTAGATTAATTTGTTGCAATTTCTATAAAAACATTTCGGATAGCTGTTTAAGCTAATCTTAGCTATTTATCTAAGCTAGAATTTCTGAGTTTTGCTGAAGATCATTAATTATCTAAGCACTAGGTTATTCCATTATAAATCAAATTTATACTTTAAATATTATGAAATACAAAAAATAAGATGACTCCGAAATAGAGAAACAAAAAATAGAATAATGAATATAAATAAAGCAAGAATAATTAAGATGATTTAATGAACAGTATATGATGTATTAGTAATTTTACGAGTCACTAGCAATATAAGAGAAAGTATAGCAAGAACAAAATGATGAACAAAAATAAGAGGATTAAGATTAAAATCCACCAATTACAAATTCTTATCTGTAACAATATTTAAGAAAAATTAAATCCAACAAAAGCAAATAAACTTTAATTATTTTTATTTTATTGTTAAAATATAATCTATATGAATACAAATATTAAAATATCGATATTTGGTCAATCCTTACTTGCAAAATAAAAATTGGTTCAATAGTAAAATAAAAAGTCTATATAAATAAATTGACGAGGAAATGACCAATAATTAGTAGCTGTATTATTTTCAAACAAATATATTATTAGAAGACCACCAAAACTAATGATGCTATTTGTTGGCACATCCAACTGATGAGAAATATATAAACCTTAGTAAAATGTAGATACTTGACTGTTCTATAATCATATTTGTATTTTTGAATCCTTAAGAATTATATCATTTAATTGAAATGCTAAATAAAATAAGACCTTTAATAAAATAAGAATAAGAAGTTGTATTTTTGTAATTAGATTCCCAAGTGTCAATTTTAAATAAAAAACACATCTAAGATTAGTTGCAAGCTTAATATAATTCGGCAACACTGTATTGTGTTAAGGACCGTGAAACTACTCAAGATACTATTAAATAAGTGGTCTGAAAACATCTTCAATATGATTAAGAAACTATTTTGGATTCCAATGAGAAAGTAATAAGTTGTGGAAAACAATGTTTAATTTTTTAATTTAAATTATTTATTTTTATTAAATTTTAATAGGAATAGCCTTAGTAATTATTATACTAAGTATAATAAATACAA
>ERZ724506.334-NODE-334-length-17324-cov-6.035381_pt1 | contig 17324 bp, 7 predicted proteins | sample MGYA00376039_ERZ724506 | MGnify/ENA primary metagenome ERZ724506 (study PRJEB28724, sample SAMN07190887) | wastewater metagenome | isolation source: effluent of sewage treatment plant in Hong Hong | place: USA: Christiansburg, Virginia | collected 2016-03-01 ... | reverse complement strand
AAAAGGATGCAGGTAAAATACTTCAGATAGTGTCAAATCAAACTGAAGCATAATAAATGGACTTTCCAACCTTTTTAACTATTTTTGGTTTCTCAGCATAGATTAACAGCTAGAAATCTCTGCAGCAGTTATTCGAAGTGTTTGATAAAAACAAATAAGGACTGTTTGGCGTAGAATAGTTTACTCAAGTCTGTGAGTAAGTGGGATAGAGATTCAGTGAAGCTGAAATCGAACAAATGATCCAATATGCTGACAAAGACGGAGACGGGAAGATAAATTTTTAGTAATTTGTAGAAATAGTAACCAAATAGTACCCAGCTGTGTGATCATCTAAAATTAATCTATCATAACTCCATTTTTTATTTTTCTATCTAAACACAGAAGAACTACATATTAGAAATGCATAATATAATAACCTATAATATTTAAATAGTCAGCACGATGCTCAAGCACTTACTTATCACTATCATATTCGTGAGCTTACCTCTATCTTTATTCGCATACACTTGCACAGACACGAGTCAGAAACCTATCACATTAGTAACTGATGTGGATTATCTTAGGGAAATGAAGCAATAATATGTATCCATATAGTAACACAAACACCCGCTGAAACTTCAAAGACTTATGCATTCAAGACAAATGTCGATACTTACTCAGCTCTTAAAATTAATGGACTGATGGGTTCTATCACATAAAATACAATTGCAGTCATTCAGATGGCTAAAAATAATTCCATTCTTGCCTAAAATATTGTACTCATCTTCTTATCTAGATAATCCTTAATAAAATTAGCAATATATCCCGATCCCTCTTCTCGTTCGTCATCAACATCGACAAAGGAAATCCTACTGCAATCGTGGATGATACTCCTGACTGCTCCGTATGTGCAACAAGCAATGGCCAAAAATGTGAGTAATCCACCAATTATAAATGCTTTGATGTTGGACCCATTCAATCTAATCCTCGGTTTTTCATTTCTTGGATTGGAACAGATAGTGAGGAAAATTATATGCTTTCCCATACAAAAAGACTTTCAAGATTTAGTCAATACTCAATAGGCGGATTTTATCAAGGTCTTGTCAACCAATTCAAGCAATTAAATCAATGATCCACTGATGTTTTATGCAAATATGTTAGAAAATATGAAAATATTTCTTTATTAATTATACTAAAAACACCTAGCCTTACAGGAGCTCAGGTAGATCATTCAGTTATAGAATCTAAAAATATCTATTCATATGTCAAATCATAGGATATAAGATAATATATAAAAAGAAATAACTTTGGCATGATTGAGATATTAAAAAACCGATTAAAAACTTGGAACTTTTTTAATATTTTCTGCCTAAGATGAGAAATATCAGAGGCAAAAGATATTATCAAAGCCGAGAAATTTAAAAACTAAATAATAATTAAATTACTATCCCGCCGATACCAAGACAATTTGGCCACTCATTCTAGGCATATGTCAGAAGGGAATGGAGGTTAGTGGAGTTAAAACTAAAAAATAAAAACTTGGATTTGAATTATTTTTTCTTTAAATGCTTAACAAATAGTTCTGAATTATATTTAATTTATTCATTACCCCCGAAAATGATTATGAAGGTGTTTGGGCCTATGTTCCAATTCTCGAATGCTGCCAAGTATTCAATTTACAAAGGCAAATATCTTATTCCTGAACCTCCAAAAAGACCGTTGAGTGCATATATTTTATTCTCTTCTGATGCTCGAGCTAAACTTTAGCATGCTTAAGGACAAAAGGTCAACATTGGCTAAGACTCCAAACTCATCGCTCAAAAATGGAAATAACTTTCTCTGGAGTAGAAGGCAAAATACTAGAATAAAAACTAAGAACAGAGAAAAAAGTATGAAGAATAAAAAAGGGTGTATGATGCTCAATATGTTGATCCATTTAAATCAACAAACTATATGAGTTTAATGATGAAATAGTTTTATGCTAAAAATAAGTCGCCTAATTTTTTAGAAGGAACCCAAGCTTTTCAAAACTTCAAAAAAAATTTGACTGAGGAACAGTTAGTGAACTACAAGAAAATGGCTGAAGAAGCGAAGAAATAAAATGAAAAAATAAAGAAATTGTATGAGATTCCAACATTATAATATCCAACTTTAAATTCCTACCTGCTAGCCGAAAGAAAAAGAACACCCTCTATTCCAAAAAAGTCATAAATGGATAAAAAATCTTTGGAAAAGTATGAGAAGAAATATTCTGAATATAAAAATCAATTTGCCGACAACTTCAAAGCTTTTGCTAATAGTTTCCATATCAAAACTGAAGATATTTTGAAAATGATCAATAAAGAGAAACCAAAAGAGGAGAAAATAAATGAAAAGGGACAACAAATAAAAGAATTGCAAAAGATCTAGGAGTAAAAATTAGCTGAAGAAGTTAAGTAATTAAAAGCAAAAATAGTTGAAACAAAAAGGAAAGCGAAGGCCAAAGCTAATAAAATTGTAGATAAAGAAGTTAAAAAAGTAACCAAATAATTAGAACAAACAATAAGAAGAAAAGCAAGAGTTAGCACCAGATTTACTGGAAAAATAAATGAATTTAAGAGATTGAAAGCTTAAGAATAAATCAAAACAAGTGTTTAAAAAGATAAGAAGAAAGAAAAAAAGGCAAAAGTTGAAGAGACACCTCAGGATGGAAATCCAACAGAACCTGCTAAAAAAACAAGAGGTAGACCAAAATCTAAGACAGAGGGTGAAAAAACATAGACTAAAGTTGAAGCTAAGTCAGAGGAAACAAGCCTGAATAAATGATTAATCCTGAATTCGATATATTATGAATTATGAATTAGAAACATATGAGTGAATAAAGGTGAAACTTATTAATTATAAATTGCATTTTATATCGAAATTCCTTTAATAGAAAGAAAAATGAGTAAGCAGATACAATCAATACGACATTCAATGAAATCAATGGATAAATACTCGAAAGAGAAAGGATATTCACTGTACCAGCTATAAACATTAAATAACAAGCTGGAAAGTGAACAGAAACAAAAAAAGAAGTTCTTATAAAAGATGGTACATGTAAAGATATCTAGAAACAATAAAGAATTATTAGCTAGAAAATTGGTTAATATGTAAATGAATCGATTGGAAAAGTCGAGAACACAGGCGCTCATTTCGCATCAAGGTTATAATAATAGAGAAGAAAATATGTACATCAGCTAATATCTAGAATATTCTGACTGCCCTTGTCTAACACTACGAGTCAGTCATTTACAACGAAAAAAAACAAAAGCACTAATAAACAATGAAAGTAAAGAAAATTACCAAGCCAGGGGTGACATCCTCCCAGTTTAACAAACCCCCTGCCAATACCTAATAAAATTAAATCTAACAATAACAAGAAGTGAGTACAAATCTATAGCTAGAATAAAATTTACGAATGTTGGATCAGTTGGAGAGAAGTTATGAACAATTTATAGTCAAAAATAATAATTCATAATATGAATTATCTAATAAACTCAATTAAGTTCGAACTTTGAGGTCAGAGAGGACGATTTTCAATAAAGTTTTTGATCAGTTCTAAAAATAACTCTTTAACCATGAATTCTCATATAAAGTAATACAACTTTAATTTAGCAATTAGTAATTGAAAGATCTGCTCTTGAGACCTTCTTCTAATAAAAAATAAAGGAATATGATATAATTTATGTCAAGGCTGAAAAATAATGTTAAAAACTAATAAAGAATCATAAAAAAAAGCTTTAGACTTAGAGAAACTAATTTTTGCATGAGCTATCAACTAAGAGATAATGTTTAACTCTCTGTAATGATGTTAAACAATTTACTTATGAAACTGAAAGATTTAATTAGAATCAGAAGCGTCCTCTCTTGCTATCCTCGAATAGATTTACAATTGCTTAATAAGTCTAAATTAGAGAATCTTAAGCCAAAACAGATACTAGGGCTTAATAAAAATCATTTGGGTAGAGAAAAGTTGATTTTAAATTGAATCCTGGGTGCCTTAGTAGACTGAACATTCTCAGAACATATCCAAATAATATGAACTCAAAGAACAGAGAAAAAAAAACAGAAAGAGAAAAGCCTATAAATGAGTCGAAAAGAATTTAATATGAAAGAATCGTAAAGGATTTGTATAATGATTTGAAAATAGGGAGTATCTCCCAAGTTCCTGAATTAGTTAACAATTTGGAACAAAAAGTGGAAGATTTATATAAATAAGCTTAATAACTTTATGAAAAGATTTATCGAAAATAAAAATTTCTTGAATCTACATTCAAATAATTCAAATAAAAAGATAAATGCATCCCACTAATTTTTTAAGGAGGCAGCATATCAGGGGAATCTGAATAAAATCGTAAAATGTAATAGTTAATAACTCAAAGATAATAATTGTATGATAAAATCGGCAAATCTGCAGAGGAAAAATAGAAAATCGTCGAAGAAATGAATAATTTTATGAACAAATAGGTTTTAAAATTGAAGGACATCTTTGGTGAAGATGAAATTTATCTTCAAGATTTCTAGTAATAGAGCTGTGGATAAGTCAGAGGTGAGAACGTGCAGAGAGTAATATCTAAACTAGAGAGAATATTAATAAAAATAATACCAATCGAAAGATAAAAGAACTTATGCAATACTGAGAAAATAAGAAAATAAAGAAGAACAAAAAGAAATAAATCAAAACTAAACTAATCTGTGGACCAAAAAGATACAGATAGCAGAAGGGATACATATAAATCTATGGAATCAGAGAATATCTTAGGCAATTTTTCCAATAATTCGCAGTTTTTAAAATAACGCTAGTACAGGGAAAGAAATATAGAATCTACAAAATAAAAATATTCTCAAGATGGTTCTCTCAGCAACTAAGACTAATATGACGAGAGCTGCTTAGAGCAAATCCTACGATTGAACAGAACAACCCACAACAACATGTCAATCTACTCATAATAGTAATTAATATAAATTAGCAAATTAAACCTAAGTATGGCCAAAAGCAAGAACAAAAAGAAAAATTAAACAGGCTCCATTCATAAGCAGTCAAAAGCCCAAACAGGAAGAAACACAGAGGAAGCAATCGAGAATGAGAAATAAAAAAATTAGATATAAAATAAAACTCAATGTCTTTGTGAGTAAAACTATATAAATCTGCCTGGATATAATCGATCTCTTCATTGATGGTGATTTATCCTCCCATTGACTCGGATGATGTATAATTAAGTTTATTTTAAATTATCCTCCAAATCCACATAAAATTTATAGTATAGAAAAATTAATCATTTTATTGTCGATCTATCGATTATAATATCTTATGTCTAAATCCACTCCTAAACTAACCGGGAGATTGGCTGGCTTTGACCCCACTGCCTTCGCCAATGAGTATGTGACCATCGAAGAGGTGCTTGATATCAAAAAAGCCTTCGATTTGTTCGACTATGATGGAGGAGGATCAATCGATCCCAAAGGTATGAACATTTATAATCGTAGAACTTAAAGAGTCAATTAATGCTCTAGGAATTGAAGCCAAAGCTGAGGCTGTATATCACATGATTGCTGAAATCGACAAGGATGGCAGCGGACAGCTCTAATTTGACGAGTTCTTTGAAATGATGACAACTAGACCTTCAGAAAATGAGTCTCGAGAGGAGATCCATAAAGTTTTCGTTACTTTTGATACTGGTAGAACTGGATATGTTGCACTTAAAGATTTAAGAAAAGTTTCCAAATAGTTAGGTGAGATGCAAGATGATAACTTACTCCAAGAAATGATCGAAAGAGCTGACTTCGATCAAGATGGATTAGTATCAGAGGAGGAATTCTACAACCTGTTGACCAAAAAAGCTTACTGAAGCTTTCATGATTATGAGTTCAACATATTTAAGCAATTTATTTTTTAAAATATCCAAAATTCTTTTCCGTAAAGGTGATAATTAATTAAAAATATATAACTCAAGGAAATATAAAGGATATGATAAATAAAGTTTTTAATTTCATATAGAAAAAAGAAAAAAAATATAAATAAAATAAAAAGAATAAAAAAGAACAAAAAGAAAGCAGAAAAAGAAGTGAATTAAATATTATATTAATGATTAAATAGATAAAGCAGAAAAATAAAATATAATAAAAGAAAATGCAATTGCAAAGGAAAATAAAAAAAGAAGATTTGAAAGATTATCGAAAATTCTAAATAGTTTCAATAAAAAATGATTATATAAATTAATTTATGATTTTACTTAGATTAATGATGCATGGGCTGATTTATAGTAGTTAGAGTGTTCGGAAAAATAATGTTTGAAAAAATATAGAATACATTAAAAAGAAACAAAATTAAAGTAAAATAAATAGGTAATATCGTAATTTAACATATAAACTGGTAATTTTGTTTAAAAAAAGTTAAGCGAACCAAGCAAAACTAACGGATTCTTGACCTTAGTAGGCTTTTCTTAATGATCTGCCCTGAAAATTGAATTTATTTGAATGTTTATGAGTTTTCTAAAACTTAGAACATCACCTATATAAATAAAAGGATTTAAAAAATGGATTATTTCCTTCACCTTCTCCATAGTACCATAGATAATCTATTATTAATGCCCATTTTTAGAGAAATGCTTTAACTCTCTCAAATTCTTATCCTAATATTCAATAGAATTATAAAATAATTAACTTTTAGAAAATATTAAGAAATGGAGACTCCCTTCATTAAAAAAGTTAAAAAAATCCTATAAGTATAACTTTTCCTAATATAAGGACCCTTAAAATGTCGATGTAGTTTGCTGGAATACCGATAAGACCATGATCTAAATTCGAAATTAGAAAATTTTTGAATAAAGAGTGCTCACACGCCACTTCAGGCACAATCGGATCTCTAGTTTTATTCGCCAATTAAATTTATATGGTTTTAAGAAAATCAGATCTGCCGAACATAGGACTTTTACTCATCCAATTTTGGAGAGAGGGTTAGGACTTCAATCAATTATGAATAAAAAGAAAAAAAATATGAAGAATAGTTAAGAGAATATTGATAATGATTCAATCGATATTGAGCCTACACATTAGAAGCACAGGTTTTAAAGCAATCCAAATTTGAAAAAAGAATTTGTTTCAGATTACAGAATTTCATAGAACTTGATATTTAATCGGGAAAACTAGAAGGAAGACAAGACTTTGTTGAGCATAAACAATATTTCCAACCCTGAGCAGTGCCAAAATACAGTTTGGCTAGTCCCTGTTCAATCCATGCAACAAAATACATGGAATATGCCCTGTTTCAAGAACCCCTAGACAATGTTTATGAACTACAATTACTTGTACTACCAGAACTGAAGGGAAGAAGCAAAAAGAATAATAAGGCTGATTAAATTTATATGTTTTTCACCAAATTGGCATTTTAAGAAATATTGTTTAAAATTTTGGAATAAGACTTCGAATTGATTATTTAGTTAAGTTGATCTAAATAAAATATTTCTTCTATTAGAAAAAAAAATTATTATTCATTCTCCTTATCGGTAGGGTAATATGATATTCAATATCAGATCCTTTAGCTTTCATTTTCTATATTCTCGATAAGTTTCAGTTTTATCCGCTGGATATTCATTTTTCCCGAGAATAATCTGTATCCTCCCATAATTTTATGACTTCGACATATGCTGCTTCACACCTTCCAGTATTTTCGTTTTAATCATAGTTTACAGAGATATTTGCCATGGTTGTACTAGAGTAGACCCTGCATATGAAAGTTTTTATATTTATCAAGAATTTATTAATAATATTTTCTTTGATATAATAAACAATAAATTCAATAAATTTTCAGGTAATAGAATATATAGAGGAGATAAATATATTGGACGAGAGTAAAAATAAAATAGTTTACTTTCTCTTCATTTTTATTGTATAAAGTAAAATGAGTGTTAGAAAATCAAAGAACATTGTAAAAGATAGATAAATTGTCCTAAAAAAATATTTATATTAACTTTTTTTCATTATTATCGGCTTTATTTATAATCTCTTATTATTTAAACTTAGGAATCTATATCCATTCTCCAATATGTCCGAAATTAATTAAAGAACTCATAAGCTGCTCATCCTCGCCGGAGATGAAGGACCCACTCTCTAATCTCGAGATTTCAAGAAAGTTATTTAAGTCATTGTGAACACATATATCGTTGCATCCAAGCCTGCATATGAAGAAGTACTTTTGCTCATAATAACAGTTTATTCAGCAAATATTACCTGCAGTTGTCAGGAGAATTCCTCTTAAGCAACACATCTACGCGGGGCTGACTGCTGAAATTAGTAAAGTCAATGCCCCCTTATCGCTAAACATAGTTAAAATTGCTGTTCACAATTTGTAGAAGGATTTAAATGCTCTCAAGCTCCACGAATCAATAAATGGCATTCTGTATCTTTCCGAGCTAATGAACTTGTAGAAACTCAACTCCCAATGCTTTTTTGATATCATTGATGATATCGTCGTATATTTGGAGAATTGTAAAAATTCCAATCATAGATCTTTCTTCATTCAGGTCTTCTCACGTACTCTTTATAATTTCTGTTTCTCTTTGAGTCAAAAAGTTCATTTTGAGTTTAAAAAGTTATTGGAGAGAGCCAAGAAATATTGTAATAAAAATACAGAATTTTCTGTTATTTTATAATCACATCAAAAAGGAACTGTCAATGATGGGTCTATCGTGTCAAGGATTTTCTCGGATAGGAAAAGCTACGTATCAACATAAGATCAAATTCAATAAAATATAAAACTTAAAATCAATGTAGGTTAATAGAGAAAATATATTCCAATTGAATATCATCTCGCATCACTGCATTAGAGTGATAAATTATATCAGTAGTTTCAAAAGAATGAAGGACCTTATCATATGACTAACATTGAACAAATAATTGAACTTATGAAACAAAATGGTCAGCACCTAACCCAAAAACTTATTGTTTATATTAACCATTAAAATTAGAAAAGCAGTTTTATTCAAAGATTTGCTATTGATTTGTTGATTGGGAAGGCAATTAAATCAAAAGAGACAATAGTTTAATCATCAATATTAATCAGACTGATAAAATAAAGCAAAAACTATGCCGAAATAATCCACACTGCGCTCTAACGTGGCATAAATGCTTAAATTGAAAACTTCGATCTCTCCTGCCAAATGAAATTTGCAGAGGTTGTAACTTATGTTGTCAGTAACTGGCCTGTTGGGGGAAATTAGATGACAGATATTGCCCTTTGGGATTGGGATAAGTTTATAGCACACCACTAGATCAAAAACGAAGAAGAAGCTTAAAAAAGTATTGCGAAGAGGAATGTTTTGTTGAGTATCATTTGCTTTAAGATGGTCTTGCTGAATGAGAACTTTAAAATCCCCACTTGTCTTAAGAAGTATGCTCCACCTTAAGACTTCAAAAGCCCAGCTAAATATAAACTACTCTAACAAATGTAAAGGTTTTAAAAATTCCAATAGCTTCTCAAAGCAAAAGCAGATTCTTAATAGGTTTTAATTTAAATAAAATCTGAAAGTGAATATGAAATATTCTTAGAAGCTTTATTCTAAAAAACTTCTCAATCTCACACCCATTTATAAGTACTCATCAATAGATATGAAAAAGTATTCCTAAAGTACAAAGAAGATTATGATTGGTCGCTATTCAATACAATTAGATCTTATTGGTCGAAATCTCTTTTCCATAGGTTGCTCTATCTGTAAACAATGATCGAGAAAGGATATGTAGATTTTGCTAGCTACGTCAAGTATATTGCGAAAGTAGAGACTGGCTCAGAAGAAGAAGGAAGTTGGGTTAAAATGTAATTAAATTAACTTCATAGTAAATTTGCTTAAAGACTTACCAAGATTTGATTATTGAATACAACTTATTTCATCGTAAACTATTTATGAATGATTTAATTATTTGAAATATCAAAAAAAAATGCACTCATTTTATACTTTTTTAAAAATCTAAATATTTGATTTTTAACTTTGCAATCCTCTCATAAAAATATGATTTTAAAATGAGAAAAACTCCGGGTGTATATATTTGAAAATAAAAAAGATAAAATTTATCAGTTTACAACAAAAAAAATAAAAATAAAGAAGAATTGGATTGTAAATAAGATAGAGAAGATAGAAAAGGAAAAATAAAGGAAGGAGAAGAAGAGGAAAAGATCTAGATGTTGACTTTACGAATTATAGGTTGATTATTAATTGATTGTTTTTATATTTAAAAAATCGATGGATATAGGAAGAGCACAGAGCCTACAAATTGATATTAACCTAATTCAAAGGAACTTAAATAAGAAATATAAGGCAAACAAATGTTAAAAACAGTTACAAGCAGTTAAAATCAAGGCAGTTAAACCAGAAAAAACGAATTTTTCATCCTAAGAATTCATTCCTTTCAAATCATTCTTCTAAATTAATATTGACTTATATAAATAGAAATCATTACCTTTTTGATAGTCTGTTCTCTTCCAAATACGTTAAATAATCGAATAACTTTTCAAAAATTTCATGGGACACGACCACTAGTTTACACTCAAGCAAATCGTCTGGGCCAAGGTATCTGAGTACCCTTGGTGGCCTGCAAGAGTAATTACTAAATCTATACAGATTGTCAAGACTTTAACTCAACGTTGTCGTAACATATACAAAGTCCATTTCTTTGGTGACCTCTCATAGTAACTTTCCTTCTAATGTAGCTGCTATTTATAATCTTAGCAATTGCTTGATTTCGAATCTGGTTTTGCTCGGCTTTAAGAAAAACATTCTACCGATTTGATTTTGAAAAAGTCGATATAACTGGCAAAAACAGCTTTTCAAAAAAGCAAAACTAAGACTTGTGCTTCAGAAAATCAAAATTAGTATTTTCAAGAAGTACAGCCTACGATAGTTGATTCTTTTTAAGAGACCAAACTGGAGTCAAAGCATATGATTTAAACGATGGAGAAATGCGAGTTAAATTTGTAACTTAACAGTGGAGATAAAATATAAAAACAAGAAATATACCAATAGATGAGCTAGATTACCACTGAAAACGTCATAGAATTTATATCAAGCCCCAGTTTCCGAGAGTTAAAAAAATCAAAGGGGTATAATAACCGAAAATAGCTTTTAACGTTATAACTAAAATTTAAAGAAGTATTATTAGCCAAATATAATTTATCTTAAATTCACAAAACGCATCCTCTCTAAAAAAAACCAACAAATCATTTTCATGGAAGAATTCATAGAAGAAAATTAATAGAAAAATAGAATAAAAAACGTTCGTTTAAAAATAAAGATGTCCTCATCTCAAGCGCCAGGAAATTAGAAAAGATATTGAAGAGGACTTTAGGGTATACAACATAGGAAGCTCAAGCTCATATAGAGCAGTATTTTAAAAATATTCAATATGGAGATTCAAAGAATAGGAAATAATTTGCAAGAAACTTTGTTCATTATATCAAATACATAATAAAAAATAAGAGAGTCCCTGATCATGTAGATCATCTTTCACAAAACAGACAATAATTGCTCAATATCAAAGAGGAAAATTATATGTCCATTGAGTAACTCACAAACAAATATAATGAAGACGATTATTCATAGCGAATGGAAAACTTAAACGCCAGCACGATGGAACTCGAAGATGAGCTGAAGAGAGAAGATGAGGAAAGATCCAAAGTGACTCAGATAGAGGGTTACTCATTCTCATACACACACTGACTACTTATGATTTCAATATTTCAATTCTTTGTATTCTTTGTAGTTTTTGTAGCCAATCAATATTTTATTAATAAAATCCTTAATAATTTAAATTTAATGATATTTAATATAATTCGCAAAACAACTATAAATATAGTGGGAGATGCAGGCTAATAATCCGATAAATCTAACGAAAGATCACTTGTAAGTTCTCTAGTACACGGATAATTTGTTCAACAGGTGGTCACTGCGCAAAAATTCATATCTCTTTAAACACATGAAATCTAATTTATAAATCCCCTTGTTTATCATAGCCTAGGAGCGAAGAATTTCACAAATTACCCAATCACAATCCATTATCATATAGGTAAATCTTTATATTATACTCGTAGGCTCTGAAACTTTCTGAGTTTGTATAAGTAAATTAATAATCACGTTCAATCGTCATCGTCGATTTACCCACCCTCAAATTTCAAGATGAGTTAAATTTCATAAAAATGTAGAACGAAGTGAAAATGTTCATAAAATAAAAAGATAGCTAGGATAAAATAAAAGTTGTGAAGCCTCTAGAGTATATCATATCAAGTAAGACATAAGACGGTTTCTATTATCTCACATTAAAAACAAAGAAAAGTGCCGATAAAAATCTACTCAAATAAATCGCATAAAAGCATAACAAGTCTAAAGAATAGAAAATTAAATATATTGAAGAGCCCCTTTACTAGGATATTAAATAGAGTATCACAAAATTACGTAAATCAAGAGCAAATAATAATTTTAATCAAAACTCTCAAGGCAATAACAACCGATATGGATTTGATAACCAAAAAAATTCTACTCGTAATGAGGGCGAGATGAATATGCCCGTATATTCTAGGCAAAATATGATGATGTACCCAGGTTACTATCCAACCTACAACTCTATGCCAGCTGACCAAGGAAACACATATGGCCAAAATCAACAAGTTAGTAATCCAGGTACTTTTATCAGAAAGGCCGTCGAGTCTGATGATTAATAATAAATTCAAAATCCTCCTAAAGCCTAAAACAATAGTGAAAAGTAATAAAAAAACAGGAAAAATAGCAACAGTAAAGAAAATAAATAAGGATTGGAATAGACAGGAGAACAAATGTACCAAAAAAAAAGTACAAACCCAAATTCAAATTCAAACAATAACTCAAACACAGGTTCATCCTGGAAAAGCAACAACTCAAAAAAGTACGAGCAAAAGAACAATCAGCATCACAAAAACAGGAAGAACAACTACAATGATAAGAGAGATGATAAGAAAGAGGAAAAAAAAGAAGAAAAAACTCAAAAAACGAAGATTGTTCTGGATGATAATGATTTTCCAAGCATTGGCTGATCCACTCACCTATTTACTTTTATACTTTATTTATAATATTTATATTAACAGATCAATGCATCATCTAACCAATTACTAATTACAAGCTCCAGTTAGCCAGGAAGAAGACGATTAAGAAATAAAGGCATATTTGAAATAGATTCAATAAATTAGAAATCGGCTGAGTGGCTATTAACATTCTATTTAACAGGAGAGAAGTAAGAAAGTTTTGCTGGATTAATTGCTTGGTTAACAATCTTTTTCTTCTCCTTCTCATACTGAGTAATAGGATAGAAGTAGTATTTCGAGTGGTTTTATTCATGAATAATTCTCCCAAATCAAAGAATATATGAATAAAAACATTCTAAATCATAAATAAGACAGGAGTCATGAAAATTCAAAAGAGAATTAAAGATATGTGAATGATAATCGACTTTAAAAATATTAAGAGTAAGAAAGAATTAAAAATTTAGTGAAAACAACAATGTTTAACAGAACTATAATGTACAAACCAAAATATTTCTAAAGAGGTATTGTGAAATAGGAGAAAATAATAAAAAGAAATGAGTACGAAACAAAAAAGAATGGATAATAGCAAATAGATAAAACTTTAAGTAATTGGAAAAGACCTAAAATATTCACAGATATAAATAAAAGCACACATATGAAATATCCAACAGATAATTTAGTTAAATAGAAATAGAGAATACGAAAACAATTAATAAACGAGAGATAAAAAGAATAAATTAACTAAAAATAGAAGGATTTTTACCAAATGAAGTACAAAAATTTATATAACAAATTCGAATAATTTGAAAGATTATCTAAAAAGCAGATATCTTCAAAGAATAGATAGAACTTTAACCTAAACAATAATCGATAATAGAATTTGATAATAGTTACCCAATATAAAAAGCATCCATTTTGTTCTAAATTATTTAACAATTAAAGGAAAATATACAATAATTTACTTCGAAAAACAAAAAGAGAATAAAAAAAATGTGGAGCATTGATTTAAAACATTAGAAATTTCGAAGTATATTAGAGAATTAGAGTACTTGCACAAAATAGATGATTTTTCATATATATATAGATTGAAATTAATCAAATAGATTAAGTCTTACAATTTGGACAGACCTTCTCCATCTTAAACCATTCTTTTAGACAGTCGGTATCATAGAGATGGCCACATTTTAGTTTGATACATTATGATCCAATAATAAGATTGTCCTGACAGATAGAACACTGATCCACATCAGTACAAAGCACCCTTTCTAACTTTTTGAACTGCTATTCTGAAAGTCCTTTTGAAACCTTTCCGATTTTCTCACCTAGTTCTAATAACTGTTAGTAGCTCATCTCATCTACGTCCACATCATCCTCCTAGTAGTAAAATTTAGATCCAAGCTGCTCCTTAAGTTTTTTATAGTGTTCACGAAGCTGCTGAATTAACGGTAGCATTTATTTTTGTTCTTTACATTACCGTAGCTATGCTTCAATTGAATCTAGCTAAATTACTTTGGCTGCTCTCTCATTCTTTAATTTGTTAACTCTCTATTGCATTTCTGCCAACCTGAGTTGATTTTTTATGAGTTTCTAAAAATTATGGATAATTTACTTGATGTTCTTGCTAAATTAATTTTTAGTTCTAGAAAGTTGTGGGGCTTTTTAAATTTTCACTTCCTTGAAATCGTTGCTTCTTTACTGGAGAGTTCGTGTTCATTATCCCTTATTCAGTTTTAAATAAGTTTTTTTTAATAATATATTAATAAACTGAAATATAACTCACTATTATTCTATAAAATAAAATATTTTCATATTCACATATATAACTATTTGCTATTTAATCACATGAATTTGTCATAGATAGTTGTTTCGAATTTATTTTTTGTTGGGTTCCATTTTGTTATTAGCTGTTCTGCTATCATGACGTCCTTTACCTGGTTTCCATTCTTTTCGTAAGAGATGTTAATCTATGTTGTCTTTGATGTCACAATATCGCAATTCATATTGGCTTCATTCAGAACGATTCTGGCTTTTTGGCATTTGTCCACAGATATACTAGGGCTTTGTCCTTTTACAATTAATTCGATGTTGTCGCTGTTGATAATCTATACTCCGCTGATGCATGAATTGACAGTGAGGACGATTCCACCTGATTTGTTCATCGAGAGGGATTTGAATTTATCTGTAATTTATATTGTGCAATCGAAACAATTTTCGATGAATAATCCATGCTTCATTTGAACTTGACCTGGAGCAAAAGTTATTTTTTAGTTCTTTATATTCGCAACTAACCAATTTAGGCCCTGCAATTATTTTTTAGGAGCTTTTGGGGCTTGTGGCTTTTGTTGAGCTTGAACTGGTGCTTGGACTGCAGTTTCTAGATAAAAATAATAATACGTTGTTGAGGTGCTTGAGTTGCTGGGCCTGATCCTCCTCCTGAAATAACTTCATTCCAGCTATTTGTTCCATTGGAATTGTAATTCAATCCCATGCTATATTCAGATTTAACAAATTCTTCAATTATCTTCAAAGACTTCAACAATGATTTATACCAATCATTATGAGTTTGGACTTTGTTTCTTTGAAATTTCAAAGCATTAAAATCAGCGGCTTCGATACTGCCTTTAAATATCATTTCAGGAGCATTCTAAAATTATAAAAAAATGTACTGTAAAGACCCAAAATGTACAAGACAATAATTATCTGATTGCTCGAGCATGAGGGACAAAGTTCACATTCTTTTCGACACCCTCTGTTTTTTTCGATAAATCCAAGAATTTCTGTTGGAGGGACTTCTTTTAGTTTTAGGAAGGTGCTTTGCAGACTGAACTATAACTCATGATATTATTCATTACACCTACAGCATCAGCAAAGACTCTTGTTAATTCTTTAATTTATGGTTATAGCTGTTGACCCAATTGAATAAAGTTATTGAATTATGCATCAAAGCCGGGGATGGTGATTTTGGTAACTCCCCCTGAACCAGACTTTTGCCCAAGAGCCTATTGCAAGATTGAAATGGCTTGTTGAATTTTCTGTTTTTCGTTTGGGTGCATTAATGCTTATTAATAAATGCTATAAGATATGTATTTTAAAATTTATAAGGATATACTCAGACACAAATCACAATCAGCATCAATATTTTAATAGGTCAGATGACACTGGACTATTGCTGTGGCTTTTTTTTATTGATTAATTTTCTCCATATCCATTTCAGCCTTGAAAAAGCTGTGGGAAGTCTAATATAATTTTTCATGGAAACTCCCGTATTTTTTATATTAAACAGACAATTTTCAAAAGAAGCTTCATTAATATTGGGAAAATAAACATAATCATCGATATCCTTGATAAAGAGAGCATTGATTTTAGTCAGCACCTGTTGCCGTTACAGATAAGTCTTGGCAGAAGAGAAGAAGACAACTCTTAATGAGTTATCTTTCTAGAATAGGTTCAGCCATTAAATTGATTATTTAATCGAAGCTTCAGTATCAATTGCGTATAGGAGAATATCTGGACGAGGCAGGATAGAAATATACAGCTCACAATAAGATTTAAACTCCCTATTTCTTGGAAAGATATACAATTATATGGAATCTAGCTGAGGACCTAGTTCGAATATTTAAAATCTTAATGAAGTAGCCTCCTCTTCCATGGGCTAAATTTTAAACCTTGAGTACAAGTAGGTGACATTGATATTATCATCAGTGATAAAGAACACGATTTTAGGAGTGCTTGATTTCATGTGTTACTTGTTAAGTATTATTATAACACATGTTTTGAAAAATCATTTATTAAAGTAATTTATCGATATACAATATCATAATGTAATTTTTGAAGGTTTTGATGGTCTTGCCAGCTTTTTTTAGATCTACGAGTAAGTTTTCCTCGTCGTCTGCTCGATTATTTTTTATGTGTTTAATTATTTACTCTCTGACATATTTTTTGAGTACTATTACTCACATTCTTCTATCACTGAAGGAATATTCTTTAGTTTTTGCTATAGTTATGGGAAATTTATTTATTTGGTCATCGTTTTGGTGACTGCGCAGTCTTTCGCACCATAAAAATTTTAAATTCGCTGGTTTTTTTCTTTTATCTTTTTATGAGGAGAATTTTATGCATTTGCTCCTTACTTTTCAGAATATGATTTCTCATCTAGTTCATTTTTGTCATCTTAGTTTGTGATTTAATTGTCCTTTTCACCAAGGCTACTCTTAGATTTACAGCACACCTCTTGACCCATTAATTACTATTTATTTTTTACTCCTAATTATTCTAAAATATA
>ERZ724506.332-NODE-332-length-17339-cov-4.191564_pt1 | contig 17339 bp, 24 predicted proteins | sample MGYA00376039_ERZ724506 | MGnify/ENA primary metagenome ERZ724506 (study PRJEB28724, sample SAMN07190887) | wastewater metagenome | isolation source: effluent of sewage treatment plant in Hong Hong | place: USA: Christiansburg, Virginia | collected 2016-03-01 ... | reverse complement strand
CATGCTTATCGGGAGTCGGGAAACAAACGTACCGGGATTCCGTAGATAGTCTGCATACTCAAAAGCCCATGCGAGGAACTGTAAGGGGTCGCCTGCCTCAGTCCATCCTGTGTTGTTAACTGGGTCATCTGCGAACGAGACAATAAGATCGCTTCGATCTTCCACCCACTTGACTCGATCTTCGAGAGTTGCTTTATCAAAGCCCCACTTGTTAGCGCCTTGCACATGGAACCACTTGCGTGCGTCTGGGTCGTTGACTGGCTTCCCATCTGCGAAATGGATGAGGGCTTTGGACAGATCGCTTCCCTGAGGATTGATTCCGTGAGTGAGCGGGTAGAGGCGTCCACGACTGTCGGCAAAGTACACGAAGTAGATGGCTGGGTACTCTCGGAACATTTCAGCAGCGCGGGTGGCAGCGTAGAAGCGGGAGTACCGGCTACCGAGTAGCTTACGTTGAGTGTGCCACTCGGCTGTCTCTCGTTTCCAAGCCTTGAACTCTGCGAGTTTGTCATGGGGCCACTGCTCCTTGGGTTGCTTAGTCCAGTCCTCCTTGAGCCACTCTGGCTTATGAGGTGCGGGTGTGTCATTAAGACTGACGATTTCCTTAGTGCTGAACTCAGTAGCTATGGCGTACACTGTGTTGAGCATCCGTACATTGACCGCCCATGCTGTGCGCTGGAGGGCGTTGACTGCGGCGTACACTACGGGCATGTCTGCCTCCCGGCCAAGTCGGCGGGCTTGTGCCCGGCCATGTACAAGAGAGGATGCAGCACGCTGGAGTTCTACCGTGTGGAAGCCACCGGGAATGTTCTTGCCCCAGTCACGCGGAGGCTCAACGCAGGGGCCGTACACGGGCATGGTCACAGCCACGTAGGACTTGACCTTGTTGATGTGCTCCATGAGGTCGGGGTGAATCATCACATCGCGGGCATCCCGCTTGTACCCTTGGCGTACCTCGTTGCCGATGCACAGCAGGCCGGAGTCCTCCAGCAGGCCCAGTAGATAGAAGCCAACCTGCTCGCGGCTGCCGATGTTCCACTCGGTAACGTCGATGCCACGTTGCTTGGCCTGCATGGTGAACACTGTCAGGCGATGCCGCTCGTCCTTAGACAGGCGACGGCCCAAGTCCTGCGACAAGGTTTGGTACAGCTCAGGGGCTTCCTCCTTGATCTGGGTGAGGACTAGCTCCCGGTGCACGGTGCGGCCAAGGTCATAGGCTAGCTTGCGGTGGTCGGTGCCCTTGGCCGACATGAGTTCGATGACGGCGCAGCGGACAGCAAGGAAGGCAACGGCTTCGAGGTCGAGCCCCCCGAGCAGGCTAACGTGGGCTTGGCGGCGACCTGCCCGCTTGGCTGTAATGTCGGCCTTGATGGACTCAGCAAGAGGCAGGACGTACTCACGGAAAATCTCCTTAGCATAGGGGTTCTGATCGGCGCGTCCTTGTTCTTCGGCGCGGTTCATAGCATTCTCGGCCCGGCGAATACCGCCGTAGTACATAGTCTCTTCTACTTCTCGCTGTGTCTTTAGCATCAACTGCCTTTCAATAGTTTCAATATAACTGCCATCCACATGGGGTGAGGTGCCATCACAGCAGCGGCATCCTTAACCCCTTGGTTGTACGCGGCTCGCTCTTCAGGCGTCATTGCGGATACCCTTGAAGCGGGGCTCTCGGAGGTAGCCATTGACGGTAATGCCCATAGCCTCCACCTCGATGCGCTTGCCTACCCAGCCGACTGCGGTAATCTCGTCCACCTGCTGCTGGGTCAGGCCGGTGCTGACTTTCTGCACCTTGCCTGCCAGCTCAAATAGCAGGGCCGCTGTGCTCTTGCCAGTCTTAGCCCCCTTGTCAAGGTCGGCCCCGATGACGGTGACTGTCTCGCTAAGCAGGGGCTTGCACTTGATGAACTCGCCGCCCTTGCCGCTGCCCACTTGATAGGTTCCTGCGGAGCGGGCCAGCACGGTGCCATCGTAGGCCCCTGTAGTCAGGGCTTTCAGCCGCTTGGCCTCGTAGGTCGCGGCCTCAAACACCTCGGACAGGTCGCCGTGCAGCGGGGTGAACCGGGGGCGAATTACCTGCCGCCCCAGCAAGGGGGTAAATCCGTCCACCAAGGCCCCCAATCTGGTGCGATAAGGGGTTGGGTAGGGTGCGTCATTGAGCTGCCCCAAAATAGGCGTGGTGTCGAGTTGCCCGTAATCCCACGGCACGCAGTCGAAGGGGACAAACCACAGTTCTGGTGCCGGATACTGGCGACGGAACAGCCCGCTGATTTCGTTGAACTCTAGGCCAAGCGCCCACGCCTCGCCGCAGATGGCTACCCGGCCAGCGTCTTTCAGGGCGGGGTAGGTTTCGAGTAGGTGCTCAGCGATGTGGGCCATGCTCTTAACAGGTTCACCGCTACGCGATAAGGTAATCACATGCTGGCCGTCGTTGAACAGGAACACCGCGTGGCACCCGTCATACTTGGGGCTCAGTACCCAGTCAAGGTCGATGAGCGCTGCCTTAGCCTTGCTGCTCAGCTTGTCGAGTTCGATTGCTTTGTGTACGATGTACTCAGCCACGGATAAACCTTTCATCAGCACTGCGCATAGCGTCGCAGATAATTGTTACGGCCATAGGGAAGGCGGTGTCTGCCGTGAGCTTCTCTTCAAGCTGGGCGTACACATCGGCAAGCCATTCGTCAGGCTTATCCATCGCTTGCATGTAGTCATAGAGGACTTCGGACTTATCTTCAAGGAGATAGTTCTTTCCTCTCGTATAGATAGCGCAGGCTATCGCATAAGAGTCACCGAGATTGGACATGCACCTTCTCCTGTTCTCGCAATGCCAAGTCCAGCTTAGCCAGAGCGTTCCATGCTTCATGGGCCAGATGGCTCAGCTTGCTATCTGGGTCGCTGCACTCACCCATCGCTCGCTTCAGCAGGTGGCGATAACTAGCATCAGCGTAGCGCTCCTGTCCGTTGGGCACCAGCACCCAGCCGCCGGGGGTGTACTTGGCAGCGCCGAAGGTGGCTACCTCAGCCACCGCCCAGATGGCGCGGGCCATATCCTCAATGATTAGGCGGGGCTGTATCTTCCCTGCGTCTACCTTTGCGCCGGGTTCATGCTGCCCTCGCCCTGTTGGGTCTATCTCCATTGTACCTCCGAAAAAGTTTGCAACAGATACAGCCCCGAAGGGCTGGTCTGTTAGTTTGATAGCAAGCTCAGGCGCTTGGCCTTGCTGTTCTGCGTGTAGCGGCTTCGTGCGAAACCCCCGCAATCACCACACTGATACCGAGTGTACTCTCCGGTCTGAGTGTAGGCTTGACCTGAAGCTCGTAGATTAACACTGCCACAGCGCGGGCAACGAGTGTTCTCATCATTGTAGTAAGCAGCCACGTTGGGGTGGCCGATCATGTAAGGACGGAGCTTGAGGTAGAGTTCCTCGGTAGCCGGTACGTCGATGCAGTTGTACTTCTTCATCACACGCCATGCCTTAGGGTTTCCCTTCAGGCACTCAGTCCACAGCTCCATGCCGGGGAACTCAGAGTGTGCGTACTTTGGCGTGTCGGTGAGGTGCTTGCTCAGCCACTCCAGCTTGTTGCTAGTGAAGGCGGCAACGTCCTTAGCCACCAGCATCGTGTCAACGATCTTGATGGGGTGCACCGGGGGCAGGCCCGCTTCAATGAACCGAGCGTTGATCTTCTTGAGGTCGAACTTCTTACCGTTCTGCGCAATGACGATGTCGCAGTCTGCAAGCTCAGCATGCAGTTTAACCAACAGCTCACTGTCATCCCGAGGGTCAGCCATCTTGCTGGTGTCCTCGTACCGTACCTTCTTCTTGCCTAAGTCCTTCACGCAGTAGGAGAGGATTGACCACTCCTTCACGATCTGGTTCAAGCCGATAGTAACTTTCCAAAGCGACCAGACGTAGGCTACGATTGGGCTCGTCTCTATATCTAATGTTTTCACACGGGGCCCATTAGTTTTCATAGGCACCTCGTTTGTGAATGGCTGCTCGTATAACCGTTGTAGATACGCCAAAGGTTTTCGCAAGGTATGCCAGTAGCCTCAGCGTAGGCCAGCCGGTGTACGTATTGCAATTTGCCGTGCCGCCTTACTTGGTGGTACCCCTGTGGTTTGTTAGCTGCAAAGCCGTGGTCGATGCACCCACTCATACTCTACCCCTTTGCGGCTGCCCTCTTTGCCCTTGCAAGTTTGTTTCGTCTTTCACGCTTCTCGTCCTCCGTCTTGTGGGTGGGGTGTAGCCACCCGGTTTGGTTTGTCATGTGACGCTGGAGGTACGCTGCTGCACCGTTGGTGAAGGCTGCTAGGTTAACCACGCCGTAGCGTTTGTAGTTATTCTCTAGCTTGCCGAGCAGCGCGTTGCACCCGTTGTGTAGGGCACCGCGCACTGCGCCTGTCGTATGGTCATGGTCGAGGACTGGCTTGGTGATAGGCAGTTGGCACAGGGCGCATCGGCCACCCTGTTGCACGATCAACCGCTCACGCACCACGCTGACCTCAGTTGTCTTGAGCCGCTGCATTGATAATGTCTGCCTCTCGTACACGTTTCTCAATCTCGAAGTAAGCCTTGGCGAACTCTTCCTCGCCGTCGTTGAATACGTCGAGCGGCCCGCCGGGGTTCATGCAGTCATCCCAGTGCTCGGGCACCCGGCGCATCCACAGCAAGCAGGCCTGCTCCATCAGCTCAGCGAGCCAGCGATCACCGTAGAAGCTGCGGTACAACTCAGCCACCCGGAGGTGGGGGAGAGATTCGTCAGCTAGCAGCTTGCCCGCCGTTACCTCTCCAACCGGCTTGGCCTTACCATCAACCACATACTTAGGCAAGCCCGGTATGTTGTCGGCTGTGTCGCCATGTAGCATCTGCAACCAGAACCACTTAGGCCCATACTGCTTCTCGTTGAACTCTGAGTCTAGCGCCCTGATGTTATACATCAGTTCGCGTTCCCGGTGTAGCGAGAAGGAATGCTGTACCCTGTGCGTGCGGTGGCTCACCCAGTCAAGGTGCGTGCCGGGGAGCATACGCATATCCTTGTCCTGAGTGTAGATGACTACGTTCTCAGGGTCGTTGTATGCGTACCATCCGAAGAGGTCATCGGCTTCCGCTACTGCGGTGGCCTCTACCTCGAAGGGTAGCTGGCCTGACTCCATGTAGTCACGGAGGTGCCGCCAGTTGGCAGGGCGTCGGCTGTTAACCCGCTGCCCTTGGTACGGCTTGACCCGTGCGATTGCGTAGCGGTGGCCCTTGTTACTGCCCGAGGCAGTAAGCAGTACGATGACCCGCTCAGCACCTACTAGCCGCTGCGCTGCCTTGACCTTGTTGACCAGTATAGCTCTCGCTTCTCCAGCATCCGTATCGTCCTTACCGGCGCAGTAATAGGCAAGCCCATCACCGTCAACCAGCAAGATACGTCCGGGTAGTACAGGTACTGAACCCGAAGCCATCGGAGAAGCGCCAGCCGCTGCTGCCATAGCGTTAGCGAACTGGCTAGTCATTAGACGATACCGCCGAGGGCGTCGTTAGAATGGGATGTCATCGTCGAAGTCTGCGAAGCCGGACTTGACTTTGGGCTGGGCACGGCGGCACCTCCCTCATCGCCTCGCTCATCCGGGTCTTCGCCTACAGCAGGCAAGTCCAGCTTGGCACCATTAGCCAGCAGCAAGGTGTGGATGGGTGAGCCATTGAAGTTGACCGCAGCCATGACCTTGTGCTGCAAGGTGTTCTTGCTCTTAGCCGGGGCCGTGACTTCTCCCTTGTCGTTCTTGCGCTCGGGGTACTCACCGTCGATGAACAGGCTACCCCACTGCTCCATGTCAGCGTGCTCCCAGAGGAAGCAGCGAATCTGTGAGCGGGCTGCGGGCACGGCCACATCGACCCAGCCTGTCTCGCTGTCCTCGTCCTCCTTGCGGGGCGGTGCAATGGTGTAGCCGCCCGGCCCCTTGAAGGTAATGTCAATGCGTTCCTTGCCTTGTCGATCAGTCCACTTGTCGTGGATGACCTCGACCTTGAAGCCCTCGCCGAGAAGCTGCACGATGTGCTGGGCTTCCTGCTTGTAGTTCATGCGCTGGAACAGCTTGAAGAAGTTAGCCTTCTCGTTCAGACTATAGCTCTCCGTGATGGTGACACGGTGGGGCTGGTCATCCTCGCCGGTAGCATGGCGCTTGCCCACCAATTCAAAGATCAGCATGACCTTCTCCTTGATAACGGGCGCACCCTTGAAGGTTCCCTTCTGCTTGCCGCATTCGACATAGCCCACAAAGCGGGCAAGGCCTGGGCCTGCTGCCGGTGGTTCGTAGTTGCCACCACCTGCTTGGGCCTTGGTCTGATCTGCACCTGCGGCTGCGGCCTGTGCTCCGAGTTTCTTAAAGTCTACCATCGTTTCTCCTTAGTGGGTGTTAATGTATTCTGTGATTTCTTTGTGCAGCTCAGGGTCAATGTCCTGTAAATCGGTTCCCTCTATGTAGTTCCACTCTAGTTCAGCGCACGAGAAGTGCTCTTCGATTAACCTCCGCAACAGGGCTCCGGGGTCGGGCATGGTTTCTCCTGTCTTCATGGTTTCTCCTGTCTATTACTTGCACTACACAGCGGGTGCCGTACTCATCAGTACCGTACACCCGCTCCTTGGTTCCTGGACACGGCGAGGTGGGGCACCCTGCCCCCCCGCCATGCCCAGTACAGTACCATTATCTTCCCACATGGTTACTGTAGATACGACGGGACATACCCCGCCATATACTGCTGGCGCAGTTCGGTTCGCAGCACTGCTGCACGTTCTTTGAGTCCTGGTATCTTGTCCTCGTCCATCATGCTCATGCCCCAGCTAGTGTCGCTAGGCACCGGCACAGGGATGGGCCACGTGAACCACCACTCCATAAAGTCTGACGCTGCCTCCATGCAAGCATGAAGCAAGCAGGCCACCTCAAATTCTACACTCGCATCAGCGTCGGCGTACTCCGCATCATGCACCTGATTGACCAGCAGGCCCAGCCCGCCGAAGTTCTCTCGGGCATAGAAGGCACGGACGCTCAGCCACATCGCAGCCTTGGCCCACTCACCGCCAGCACCCTGCACAACGTAGTTGCGAATCTCAGTAGGTGAGAAGCTGGACGTAATGCCCTTCTTCACAAGGTACTCAGGACTTGGCGACTCTGTGTAGGTGTAGAGCTTGCCATCCGGTGTACGGTAGTAGCTCTCCTTCAGGTGGCACGACACACCCGGATGGTCAGGGTGCATGATGTGCTTGCCCGCCTTGGCGTTACTCTTAATCTCCTGAGTAATGTCGGCGTAGTATTGGGGAATCTCTGGGTAGCGTGCATCCTCCGCATCGCTCAGGGCCTGCACCTCTTCCTCTGGCATACCAGTAGACTGCGCAATCTTCTTTACGCCAGCACCGTAGGCTCGCTGGAAGCTAAACACCTTAGCCTTAGTCCGCTTGTAGTCCCACTCCTTGTCGTACTTGTCACCCTTGCAGAGCGAGTACACCGCGTCGTACTCCATGTGTTCCTTGCTAGCAAGGCGTACAACGTGGAGGTCAAGGCCGCTCTTCAAGTCAGCGATCAGCGCGGCGCACTTGGTCAGCACTGCCTGGACGTACACCTCAAGCGAACTGAAGTCCGACTGGATGATCTTGCCACGCGACACATACACAAGGTTGCCGTAGTCGTCTGTGATGTACTTGCCGAAGCGAGACATGAACAGCGTCTTAACGTTAGACTTATTCCCTTTTGGTAGATTTTGGAGATTGGGATCAGAGCTGGATAGCCGGGCCGTCACAGTGCTACACATATTCAGCTTGTGATGGATGATGCCCTCAACGCCCACCAACGTGAGCATCCCGACTTCCTTACCCTCCTCTGTCTTGCGGTAGTAGTACGTGCCCAAGTCCTTGGCCATCGCCATCAGTTCGGCGTATGCCTTGAGGAATGGGACGCCGCTATCCTTCAGCTCTTCCACCACCTCGCTGCTCGTTGACCACACGCCGGGGTCAGCGCCTGCCCACTTGGCCTTGGGTTTGGTGTAGCCCTTGAAGGTGTAGTCGCGCTTGACGATGCGGGACTTGGGCTTGTCTCGGTCATCGACCTTGACCTTCTTGGTCTTGAACTCGCCAGCGTTCTTGCCGCCCTTGCAGGTAGCATACGTGTACGGATTACTCGACTCGAACGGGTCAAGGAAGGTTGTGCTTCCGTTCTCAAGTAGGTAGGCCACGGCTTCCCGCTGGGAGTAGGCATAGAAGTCCTGCCCGTTAGGCGGTGTCCACGTTGTTGTGCCATCCTTGAGGTCATACTCGCGGCAGTCATACTGCACCGTGCCGCCGAAGAACAGCGCCGACTTCTGCTTAGGGCTACTCCAGTTGAAGTCGAAGGGCAAGTCCTCAGGCAGGTAGGCAGCAAGGCCAGTTGTCAGCTCATTGACGGTGGCCTCTAGCTCAGCAGCCAGCGTCATGCCACGCTGCTTCTCAACAAACATGCCGTTGCGCTCCGCCTCAATTGTGAACATGAGCGCACCCATGTTGAGCAAGATGCTGTTAAGCTGGCCGCACTCACGGGCTCGGGCAATCTGGGCAAGCGCAATCTTCTCGGTGTTCTCAACGTCACCAAGTTGCCATACCCCGTTCTCGTCGTTGCCTCCGCACAGGTAGCGGGTCAGCAACTCGGGGTCAATGTCAGGTGTGTTGATGCCTGCTGCCCACAAGGCCTTGACCTCATCGACCTTGACGTTGCCACCATAGCGTGGGGCTGTCTCATCGAGACTGAGCATCTGGTCTTTCTGACCCATGCCGTTGAGCAGGTACTCAGCAAGCTGACAGTCCCACACGTTGCCGCCGCCTGCAACGTAGGCCATCCATGCCTTGAGGTTTACAGGGTCTTGGATAGCATGGTGAATATCGAACTTGATATTGAAGCCAACGAGTAGGCGAGTACCGTCAAGCACCCGCTCAAACCAACCAGCACTAGGGCGGCTATTGCCGAACCTGTACTCTTCGACTTGACCGCCCTTCTTTTTGAATGCATGTGTAACCACCCAGTTAGCTTGATCGAAAGGGTTAGCCTTCCGCTTGAAGGAAGTCTTCGTCGTGGTCTCTGTATCCCATGTGGTGTAGGTCACTCGAACATACTCCTATACAAGGCATTCAGCTTAGCTGTAGCAGCCTCCGTATCCCTCATGAATAGGTCAGCCCTAATGTCCATGATGGGCTTACGGAACTCGCCAAAGATTTCCTCAAGTATCATGCGGCGGGCAGCCGCTATGGCCTGCTCAAGCGCAGCAGTATCGTCACTCTCCATCACCCGATCCACTTGGAAGGTAGCGCCGATTTGGTAGAGGGTAGGCCACGTGGCATGGCTACTCACTGCCTCATTGACTTTGGTAAAAGATAGCGGAAGATACTGTGGCATCTGCTTGTGTGTGTTGACCGCCTTGATAGCGTCGCCTAGTTTGCTCATAACTTCCACCTCCGTATCTCTTTGAAGAAGCGCCACCCAACGGCCATGCACACAACCCGTACACCGCCACGCTTAGTGTAGCCTACGCTCACCAGACGTGGAGTACCAGCAAACTCCTGCACCCGGCGCTTATGCTCACGCTGACTCAGCATCGTCGTAACTCCTTGATGATTAGCCGATAGATGTCGGCCGTTGGTTTAGGCAGGTCGAGAAGATTCTCGTTAGCCTGCGTGTAGTGCCACTCCAGGTAGGTGAACTTAGTCCGCCTCATGCTCCTGCCTCCTTGTAACGCCCACGTTGAGAATCGAAGAACACCTCCTGTTGCGGTGAGTTCTTCTTGCCGGTGCGCACCAGCTTGTTCTTGGTGCACCCGATGTAGCGGCTGTTCTCCAGCACCGGGTCGTTCAGTGCGCCCAGCGTGATGATAAGATCAGCAGCACCCTGCTTGCCTGTCTTGCTATCCTTAAGCTGCGGCAGGGTAGGATAAGAAACGCCATCACCATCAGCGCTGATCTGGCTAGTAGCAAGTACAGCCGTGTCATGCTTGACGCCCATAAGGCGAGCCCATTGGTACATCGCTTCGAGAAGCTGGTCGGTACGCTGGCCATTGTTGTTGGTCTCCCCTCCGAACTTGATGTTATCCACCATGTCGAACAGGCAGACCGCTGGCTTGTGAGACTTCATAATGTCCTCGACCTCATGATTCCACATATCATGAATGTCAAAGACACGCAGCACACCGGGCCTGCCGCCAAGCGCAGTAGCGTAGTCCTCGCGCACCTTGGTTTTCCAGCGTGCCACGTCGTTAGCCGGTGTGTTGCTGAGCTTAACCAAGTCCTCGGTGGTAGCGTTCAGCGCAGCTTGGAAGTTGCGCATTACGATCTTATTGCCCGGCCCTTCGTTGTTGAACCACAAGATGCTGCGGTTCTCGCCGGGGTAGAGGGCATCCACTTGCGCCGCCATGTAGGTAAGCTCGCTCGCACAGAACGTAGTCTTTCCTTTGTCAGGGCGAGCCGCGATGATAGCGAAGTCGCCAGCACGCAGAGGTTTGATGTGACGATTGAGGCAGGGTAGCCGCCAGTGCAAGCCAGTGTCATTCTCTTCAGCCTTCAGTAAGTCCTCGATAGGGTCGAGCACCTGCGGGTTCTTAACCTTGCGGTCAACCTGCTGCTCGTATCGCTCGACGTTGTTGCGAAGCTCAGCGTACAGATCAATCTCGTCGCCAGCATTCCACTTCTCAAGCAAGCCTGTGATGCGGGCGGCTGTGTCGGCTGCGACCAAGCGCTCCATTAGGCCAGCCTCAAGCTCGGGGCTAACGTCCTCCATGCTCTTCTCAATGACAGCCGCGTACAAAGCGAAGGCATCATCCTTGATGTTGGGATGACGGAAGCCACGAAACCATGTCAAGAAAGGGCCATGCACTACGCGCTGCGCATCGCTGAACTCTCGGAAGAATACACCGAAGTCACCGAGTAGCTCAGCCGTGAGGGGCTGTAGCGCACCCTTGGGTACACTGCGGGCAAGTCGTTCGTACCGTTCCCGGTACTTCAGCAGCCGCAGCACTGTTATGTCCAAGCTCATGGGCCATAGCCTTTCTGTAAGAATCTTTGTGTCGTTGGATAGGGTTAGTCACCCGTTGCTCGAAGCGTGTACGCTCCGTGTGTGGGCCGCAGCACATGCCGCACTTGGGGCCGGCGCTAACCGAGTGGGTGCAGTCGGAGCATGTTCTCATGCCAGCACCCATACGATCTGCTTGTCACGTTTAACTACCTCAATGGTAGCCTGCCCTTCACCAACTGTAGCGCCGTCTATGAACTTGGTAAGGGGCTTAATCAAACCCTTACGCCGCAGCGGAGCGAAGCGAGGGGTTAGGCAGTTGAGTGGGTGGCCTGTGTCATAGGCAATGCCCTTGCCTGTCATGCCGTCAACGCGGCCAGCCAAGCTATTGAGCACAGCCTGCTCGTACTTGTTGACCCGTCGCTTACCCTTGCTGGTAGCTGGGTCGTTAGCGCGGGCAGTAGGCACTTCCGACCCTTGGGCGGCTACGAAGTATTTGCAGTTACTGACAGCACGTCCTGAGTAGAACCCTTCGACGCCCAGCCAACCATCGTGGCCTACCTCAGTAACCTTGTGCACTGACCCGACCGGCATAATATGCCGCTTACCCGATTGGTCTGTAAACGAGTTGTCTGAATCAATCCGCTTTACCCAATCACCTACTTTGAACATAATAACTCCTTAATAACATGACGATGAATCAGCTTAGGGTCTTTGGTGCTAACGATATTCCGTACTTCAACACCATACGCCCTGAGCGTAGCTAGAACTTTCTTAGCTGCTCGCTGGCCCGGCCCGTCAGGGTCTAGCCATACGTTGACTTTGCACCCCCGCGAAAGCAGAAGGTTAATGGTAGCAGTGCTGATGCTGGTGCCTAGCAATGACCAACCCTCAGCTACTGTGCCCACCTTGTATGCCGAGAGTAAGTCCTCGGTCAGTGTCACCACCTCGGCCTCTCCGTACTGCGGCACCACGCCCTGCTTGTCCGCGTTCGGGGCGAGGTACTTGGGCTGTCGCCCATCCACCGCCCTCGCCTGCCAGAACAGCACCCCTCCAGAACGCGCCAGAACGGGCAGCACGACACGATCAGAGGGCGGGTGGTAGTACGCCCCCAGCCGGGGCAGATCGGCCCTGGAAAGGCCCGCTTTCAGCAGCCACAGTTGGCAGGCGGCGGGCCACTTGTCCCACTCCCTAACCTGCGGGGCTGGCAGATCAACCGATGCGGCTACCCTGTTGTCTGCCTCTTGCTGCTTGCGGATACGCTCAAGCCTAACGGCAAGAGGGACTGGCTCGGGAGGTAGCCAGCCGTGGTCATTGCATCTGAAGCAGAAAGCATGGTAGCCTTGCTCGTCGTGGCGTAGCGTTAGCGTACGCCCCGGCCCACAGTCATGGTCAGTGCGAAGCCTAGCACCAAGGGCTAAGGCTCTCGCCTTATTCTCCCAAGATGCAGGACTCAGCATTACTTACTCCACCAAGACTTGCCCTTCATCAACTGATGAAGCACCCAGCCACGGGCTTTGCCCTCTGTTTCGTACACCATGTCATCAGCCTTGACGTAGGGATGAGGTGTCGCATATCCGCCATGGATGAGCAAGCCGTTGAGCAGAAAGTTGCCCGCTGTCTTGGTCATACGCTCAGCGCTCATGCGAATGTTCTTCTGCACACGGGCAGTGGGTTCCTTGCTACCTGCCTCGCGGCGTGCGTTGATTGCTTGTGCTTCGAGTCGCCATGCTTTCATAAGATTCGCCTATGTTAAACCTACGAAGAGTGTAGGTGGAAGGGCACTGATGTTCGTTTGTATTCGGGCCCAGTGTCCAACCATCTAGGCTCTACCTAGCTAGACCGATTACTCGGCGGCTTGCTCTTCAAGCGTCAGCCGACACGATCTGTGCCGGGTAGATCACAGCGAACTCAGTGTCGAAGCCGTCACCGAACTGCACCTTGATCTGGGCAGGCAGCTTCTTGCCGTCCTTCTCGGAGGCAGGCTTGACAGCAACCACGACACCGATCTTCTGCACCGGCTCAGTGGTAGCAGTGCGGCGACCGTAGTTGAACAGCACCTCAGCGCCCACCTCGGGCAAGGCCACTTCCTTCTTGACCTTCGTCTCAACAATGTCGTTCTCGATGTTGTAGCGACGGGCTTGCAGCTTGGCGATCTGCTGGTCAATGCGTTGCAGCTTCTCTTCTTTGGTCAGCACAACGGGAGCGGCCACAGCGGAGGTTTCGATAGCGGAGGTTTGGTTTTCAGACATGCGATTTCCTTTAAGGCTAGGTTAAATACAGCAAGGGATACTTGCCGAGTGCGGGATGCACTCACAAGAAGCCTGCCATAGCAGGCCCCAAGTGGCTACACCCTACTTGAGCACCGTTCGGTTCATAAGGGTGAGGCGACCATTAGCCAATGCCGGACGGCCAGCACGCCACACAAAGAGGTCGCCTATGCCATCGTGTGTCTTGCCGTCCGCCACTTGACGGGCGATTGCCTCAGCCTCATGGGCACGGAACCATTGGCGCACACCACTAGAATGCGCTAGCACGCCACCGTTGCTGAGGTTCTCGATACAGTACATAACGTGGTTGCCAGAGCCGTAGCCAACCACAGCCAGCGGGTAAATGTCTCCAAGGCTGTGCTTTTGGATAGGGCTATCCGGCGCATGCCCAGTGGTGGGCTCAGCCACGGCACGCTTGGTAAAGCTCTCGGAATAACGAGGCTCAGGCGGCAAGAAGCATTCAGGTGCAAACATGCTGCTGTCAAGGCCAACCAAGAAGAGCCAAGGCGCACCACTGATAAGGCGCACTTCCTTCACGGTGTACAGTCCGTTAGCCAGAAAGCCAGTAGGAACAGGGCGTACTTGATCGCCAGCCTTCGCTGTAGTGAGGTGTTTCATTGCGTATCTCCTAAGAAAGTAAAGAGGTTGATGTTAAAGGGTGCCCACTGTTCAGCACGCGGCCCGAATAGGCCGCCCACTGCGGCGGTGTGGTTGTAGATGGCGATGCAGTCTTGCTCCATTTCGACAACGGCATCCCACAGCATGAGGTGGCGGTGTACGTCAGGCCGCAGCGTGCCCTGCACAATCGCCATTGGCTCGCCCACCCAGATACGGGTAGGTGTCAGGTGCAGGTGGCAGAGGTAGCCGGGCTCCATGACCTGCGGCAGGAGTTTGGTCAGTGTGCGCAGCCGATGCGGCACCGTTTTCATGGTGTGCCCATGGCCCTTGCCGAGGCCGATGTTCAGCGTAACGTCACAGCCTGCTGGTAGCAGGAAGGTTTGCATACTAGCGTCCATAGCGGTCATTCCCTCGTTCTTTAGCGAGCCAGCGCTCGACAATGTTAACAACGTCCTTAGGCGGGTTAAGCCCGAGGTGCACATGGTCGTCAATCACAGCGCCAGCATCCAGCACAAAGCGAGGCGCACCCTCAGCCTTGAGCCGTGGCACCGTCTCCATGACAAGCCGCTTAGGCATAATACTCGGGGTGCTCATAGATGCAGCTCCTTGGTTAGTTCGTGGATGAGGAATGCCAGCAAGCGGTAACGCTTTGCACCGTGCTCAGTGGTAACGTCCCAGCGACTGTCGTTGCCCTGGGCGTAGCCATTGAAGTCGCCTTCCACTGGATACCAAAGGCCGTTACGTTCGGGCCACTTCTCAAAGTACGGGACAAGAAGCTCGAAGCGGAAGCCGGCAACGTCATCCTCGACATGGGCGCAGATACCCTGCTTACGCCACGGCCCATTGGCTGCAATGTTCGTAAGGCTTAGCAGCACGCTAGCCTTCATTTGATCGTCCATAGTTCCTCCTATTAAGGGACAACAAAGCATACTAGGAAGCCCACACGTTAATATGGGCAACCTATTAGGCTTTACAGATAGCGGTCTGCGTACATGACCAATACAGCGAACGACGAGGCCAGCACTGTTACCAGTGCGGCATACGCAGTAAACAGGCGGAAGTCCTGCCAACGCTTAGAGCGTTCACGATTGTCGTAATAGCTCATTTCTTGTCCTCCACATAGATGACGTTGGTGTTATAGCAGGCATCCTCAAAGCCTGCCTTCAGCTCTTCGGATATCAAAGGGCAGGCAGGCGCATCGGCCGGAGCAAATACGCAGCCATCGCACGGCTTCTTAGGATTAGCGGGCAAAGCCTTTACGCTAATGCCCTGCAGCACACGCTGCGTCATACGATGGCCTCAGCCGTTACAGCTTCTTGAGCCGTAATGGTAGCTGGCACCTTCTCAGGCTTAATGTCAGCCAGTGCACCCACCTTGACGAGCAAGTCATGATCTGTACCGTTAGCAGCAGCCTTCTTGAGCAACTGCATGACAGCAGCTTGAAAGTCAAAAGCCTTAGCCTGCGCCTTAGCCTTGTCGTCAGCGAACATAAACCAAGGCTTAGCAATGGCACCTTCAACATCCGTCTTGCGGCTTTTGTCATAAGATACAGGCTGGCTTTCCTTGGTAGCCTTGTCCATGTTCTTTTGAAACTTCCCGAACGACAAGGCCCACTCCATGAAGGCTTGGTGCTGTGTACGGCGCAAGACATTCATCAAGCGGTTCATTGGCATGGTGTCGCCGTGTTGCTCACAATGCTGGAGGCACACGATACCCAGCTCTTGTATCTCAGCTTCAACGCTTGCGTTCTTCTTGCCAAGCGCATCAATCTTGCGGTTCAATTGTTTAACGTCCATTGTGGATTCTCCAGTTAAACTAGGATAGCCCTAGTTGTAAGCATACCTAACGGCCCGCCATCATAAGTGGGCACGATTCTTCGGATTAGGTACACTTACAGATAGAGCTAATCTATCTGGTGTGCAGTTAAGCCCAATAGCAAGCATATAGCCCGAGCCACAATGACAGATACAACTTGGTTATCAAATACTGTCATGCGCTCAGGTATTCAAGGTAAATCATCCTAGCTAAACCACATCAACCTAGTCCTATAGGCTTACAGTCAAGTAAGCTGTGCTACACCCTATTACAGGCGCAGTAAGGCATTCAGCCGATGTGTGAGCTAAGCATACGCCTAGTCTACTCTGCACACGTCCCTCGGGCATAAGCATGTAGCATTATTACAGATACCGCGGTCGTATCTATAACCCTACAGGCTATCAAAGCCGTCTCCGATAGTAAGCCTTTACAGATAACCCTATTAAGGCATTCTGTTATAACCGACTATCTCGTATCGCTATCACAGCGAGTTGGCTTAGCACTACGTACTAAGCAGAGTGACTGCATTGTAACACAGTCTAACTAACCTTGTCAACTAGCTAGAATCTTGCGATTCCATCTAACCGACTGAGCCTCTAGTGTAACACTTTGGCTTGCTTTCGCAAGCTTCACTTAAGCATCCTAGCAAGCCTTAGTGATTCACTGTAGGCCTACATCTTCAGCCCTCCAGGGTTACAGTATCGTCGTAACCTAGTGCAATCTACTTGTTAGTTAGCTTAACGCCTCTGGTATTAAGCAGAGGCCTCTAGTGTACTACACTCTGAAGCCTACTGCAAGGCCTTCTATTAAGCCTTACTAGTCTCGCTTTTCAGCAAGGCCTCTATTCTATCACAGTTCAGAAGCCTTGCCTAGCCTGTTGCTTAGTAGGCCTTGCTAGCTACTGCTACTCTTAGCCTTCTAAGCCTTACGACCTAGCGAGCCTCCATTGTAGCACACTCTCCCGGCCTACTCTCTTCAGGCTCTCTAGCCTACAGACTCTCGGAGGCTCTCCTACCTAGTCCCACTCTCCTAGCCTTCTCTCCTAGTCTCTACTCTCTCGTCCTAGAGGGAGGGCTACTCTCTTCAGGCTAGCTCTGCTTGCTCTCTTCGTCGCTGGCGCTCCGAACAATAGATGCAGCCCTATAGCTACAACCATTGCGCCCGGTATGGGCTGTACTACAGGGACTGAAACCCAGTCTCCGCAGCAAGGCCGCTCCGGCGGTAGGCCTACAGGCCGCAGAGCAAACAGATCAGCAAACAGATGCAGCCGCCCGCCCACGCCTACAGGCCCGCAGCTGGCGCTGCTGTAGCACTCCGTGCCATGCGCAGTACAGGCGCACAGAGCCCTCTAGAAGGCCCAGCAAGGCCCGTATCCCGCCATACCCTGCCTACCCTACCCGGCCACGCTCTGGCCCGCTGTAGGCCCTTCTAGCAGGCCAGCCCCAGCGCCCAATATAACGCGCCCGCGTACGCGCCCGCAGGCTACCCGCGCAGGCCTAGGCGCAGCGCACGCGCCCAGCCGTAGGCAGGCCCCCGTGGGGGAGTAGGCGCACGCGAATCTTGGAGGTGCCCCCTCGCAAATTGCTACCAAAATTAGAAATTGCTTAGCCGTTACGGTTAGCCATTACAGTATT
>ERZ724506.331-NODE-331-length-17372-cov-8.480164_pt1 | contig 17372 bp, 9 predicted proteins | sample MGYA00376039_ERZ724506 | MGnify/ENA primary metagenome ERZ724506 (study PRJEB28724, sample SAMN07190887) | wastewater metagenome | isolation source: effluent of sewage treatment plant in Hong Hong | place: USA: Christiansburg, Virginia | collected 2016-03-01 ... | reverse complement strand
CCCCAAACCCCAAACCCCTTTAAGTATTATCAAATATATATTACTTATTATTTTTATTTAATATTTTATATAAATGAGCTCTATATAAAATGAGCAAGCATTTTTTAAAGATGAAGAGAAGGATATAAATCTACTCCTTAGCTGAGTGAAGAAAGACCCTTCAAACTTCAAAGACAGAGTTATTGACAAGCTAAATGAGTTCTAATAAATACAAGATCAGATGACAAAAAATCCATCAAAAAGATCCGAGTAATTTGAATAAATTTGCACATTTTTTGGAGTAATTTTTGAGTATTATTCTGATGATCTTGCAGAGGCTGTCGAATGTTTAAGAATGCTTTTTGTTACTTTTGAGGAACAGCTTCATAAAGAAACAAGACTCAAGATAGTACAGACATTATTTTTGCTATTAAAGAAGGGGTATCTTGAGCTTCTTCCATGCATGGAGATTTTCCTAAGAGTTTTTGGTTTCTAAGACAAAAATTTAAGACTCTTTGTATTTAAATCACTTCTTAAGACAATTAAGAATTTGGTTGATATCAAAAAATTTCAAAAGAATGAAACTTAATTTTTTATCTTCTTAAAAGATAAACTTGAGAATTAAGATGTCAAAGTCATAAAGAGAGTTATCAAGCTTTTGGTTACCCTTTATTAGAAGAACATTATTAAGAGCAAAAAAATAATAAATTTTGTTGCTGATCAAATACAAGTCAAGGACAATAGTACCAATATAATGGTGGCCTATTTTTTAATCAATGTCGAAGAGCCTGATACAAAAGAGCTTGATGAGAGCGAAGATGAAGATCTGACTGAGCTTACTAAGACACTTGGATAAAAATACAAAAACTCTAAGAAAAAAATAGAGAAAATCGAAAGGCAAATAAAAAATGTCAAAAAGAAACAAAAATGATAAGAATAAATACAGCTTCTATAACACTCTTATCCCATTGATTAGTTATACAATCCCTCCGAATATGTTGAAATTTGCATGAAAAAACTCTCTAATTAACATATAAAATTCAGCTTGAAATTTGAGCTTCTTTGTTTGATTGGAAGACTTATTGGAAGACACAGACTCATATAGCCATAATACTATAGCTTCATTGTAAGATTTATAAGACCAGAAATCAAAAATGCTTCATGACTTTTTGCCTTTATGGCAGAGTCCATTCATGAACAAAGTCCTGCAGATGATGTTGAATAAATTGTTCTAAAACTACTAGAGAACTTTATTATAGAAGGCATAAGCGAGGACAAAATTTGTATTGGAATCAATACTGCATGAGTTATTATTCTCAAAAGACAAGACTGTATTAGCAAAGAGCAAGTTGAATATATTTGCAGGTTCAAAGACACAAAGTAAAAATGAGTGGCAATGTCAGCCAAGGCATTCCTGAACACAACTTGAGATGTTGTACCTGATTTGGTTCCAAAACTGATGAAGCTTCATGTAAGAACAGGGGAGATTAATCCTGTGCTAGCTTAATCAAGCCATATAAAAAATGACAGAAGAATTTAAGGTATTGAGCTTCTTAATGAGGATTAAAATTAAAGAGTTGAGGATTCAAGAATTTTAACTGATGAGGATTTTAAAAGAATAAAAAAACTATAACAAAGACTCTTGATAAAATAAGAGAAAGATTAGAAGAAAAAATAAGGTAATAAAAGAGCAATTCATATGCCTGAGATCAAGCTTAAGGATTTTCAATCAGAATACAATAATTAGGTTTAAGAATTTTTAGAGAATGAAGACAGCAGCAACTTGAGTGATAATGAGTAGGATTAAAGTGATGAGGAAGATATTAATACTGAGGATCTTGTTACAGAGAATTTTGAAGATTTTGAGGAAGAAGATATTGAAGTTGAGAACAGTGTTAATAACGAGTCTGAGTCGGAAGAGGAAGAGTAAGAAAGTTAAGAAAGTGACTCTGAGTCAGAATAGGAATCTAGCTAAGATAATAGAGGCTTTGTAAATGAAGATTAAATTTGTCCAATAAAGAAAAAAATCAAAAAAAGCCAAAAAACTGAAGAGCATTTTGAAGCTTTGGTAGAGAAGAAATTCTCAAATAGAAAAAAGAATAAAAAAGGCTCAAAAACAAATAAACAAAAAGAAAAAAATCAACCTTTCCAAATGGTCATTCATAGAGTCAATGAGAAGAAATAATAGCTGAAGGATCTTCATAAAGGAAAGAAAATAAGAAATAAATAATTCAAAGGAAAATTCAACAAAAAGTTCGACAAAAAAAAATAATTCTTTTAATTTTTATAATATTTTTTATAATGAAAATTAAAGAGTTAATAATTGAGGGTTTTAAGTCCTATGCAACTAAGACAGTATTGAAAGACTTTGACACTTAGTTCAATGCTCTAACTGGAGAAAATGGTACTGGAAAGTCTAACATTTTAGAAGCTATTTTCTTTGCTATTGGATTCAGCTTATGAAGCTCAAAATTAGCTTGAGTTTCCAATCCAAGAGAGCTTTTATACAATAAAGGCCAGGGAGAAATTAACAAGGCTTGAGTTACAATTATATTTTGTAACATGGATAAGACCAAGTCTCCAGTTGGCTATGAGAAGGATGATGAGATAATAATTGAAAGAGTTGTCTGCACCAAAGAATCCAAGAACAAGTTTTGAGTAAATGGAAAAATAAAAACATCCTCTTAAATAAAAGACCTATTTAAGTCAGTTAGACTCAATGTTGATAATTATAACACCTTTTTTGTTTAGTAAGGAAAAGTTGCAGAAATTGTCAAATTTTAGCCAAAAGAACTACTGTCTTTTGTTGAAGAGTGTGCAGGAGTCAGTTACTATAATAGTGTTAAGGAATAGACTATTAAGACCTTGGAGCAAAAGGATCCAATTTTACAAGGCCATTTTCAATCAATGGAATAATTATAGTAGAAAAAAGCTTAGTTATAAAATGAGTATTTTTAGTTCAAAGAGTATAAGGTCTTGATTCAGGACCAAGCCTAGACAAAATAAGAAATATGAGCTTTAAGCCTTGTCTTAGGAGAGGAGAATAAAATAAAGCTAAAAGAAGAAATTGAAAATCTTGAAAATTAAAAGCAAAATGAACATAGAAAATATACACAATTTCAAAGACAATAAAATGATCTAGTTTTGGAGCTTGGTAAATTTACATAGAAACAAAATAACGAGGAGCATAATAATATAAAGAATAATTTGGAGTTGATTGAAAAGAGTTTAAAAGAAGAGCAACTTTGATATTAGAGCTGCGAGAATGATCTAAAGGAGTTTATATTAAAAAGCACAAGATTATAAAACACTAATAAAGATCTTGAGCAGCAAATAATGATCAACAGCGAGCTTATTAAGTAAAAGAAAGAACAACAAGAACATGAGAAGCTTTAACAAGAGAAATTATAAGCAAAAATAAGAGACCTTAAAAATAAAGAAAATAGTTTCAAGGACTCAGAATTTGTTTAAGAGCAAATGAAAGAGAATTCAAAATGAATAAGCTGAACTTAATAAGAGTTATAATAACTAAAGAGCCAAATTGAAGAGATTCAAAGAAACCAAATTAAAATACTAAAAGATCTTAGTAGTTTTGAGAATGATAAAGAAATACTCATAAAAGAGAGAATGGAAATATAAGCCAAAAAAGATTCTTTGGAAAAATAATTTAATATTCAAGAGCTTGAAAATGAACTAAAATAACTACAAAGTAATTAGAGTTAAATTTAAGCTGATAAAAACTAGGTTCAAGAAAGAATGAGAAATTCTGTGGGAAATATGAGCAAGTTTTATATTGTTTAAAATGAAGAGAAAATTAGATAAAATTTCAAGCAAGGTTATTATGGTAAGCTATACAGACTATTTTGAGTTACGGATAATAAGTTCCATGTTGCTTTGGATTCAATTGCTGGATTTAAGCTCTTTAACTATGTAGTATCAGAGCCGAGTGTTTCACAAGAGCTTATAAACAGTAAGCTTATAATTGGAGACTATAATATTATTCCTAATTAAAAAATAAGATCCTAGCCAATAAATCATTAGCTTTTATAGAGAGCAAAATAAGCTGCAAAAGAAATGAACTCAAATGTCTGGCTGCCAACAGAGGTTATAAAGTATAATGAAATACTCACACCTACTATGCAGTATATATTTTCACACACATTAATTTGTCAGGATTAAAAAATTGCTAAAAAATTATGCTTCGATTGAGAATTTAGTTTAAAGTGTGTCACTCTAGATGGAGACACTTATAATCCATCTGGTATGCTTGATGGAGGCTTTAAAGGCTAATAAGACTCTTTGATCTCCTGAGCCATGGATATCAATCCTTTGTTTGAAGAACAAGATAAACTGTAGTAAAAGTCAACTGAAATAAAAATCAAAATAGATTAGCTTAAAAATGAGCAGGATTAAAAATAAGAAAACTTAATGATGATTAAAAAACTAAATGGATAGTTGTAAGATATTGATGATTGACTTCAAAAATCTGATGTTAGTTCTGCATAAAACTAAGATAAAATTTTGGGCCTTCAAATAAAACAGCTGCAAGAAAAAGAATCTTCTTAAAAAGAAGCTTTAAAATTAATTGAAGCTGAATAAAAGGAATTAAAATCTCTTTCTGGTTAAAAAAGTGACTAGAAAAAACAAATTGAGTTTTTCAAACAAAAGTTATAAAAAACTGAAAATAATTTAATAAACTGCAAAAATATTTTAGAGAATATTGCATAAGCGATTGCTTTACTAGATTCTTAGACTTAATCATTAAAGGAATAAATTTCCAAAAATCAGCAAAAACATAATCAATATAATATTGACACAAATTCATAAGATAATAACAAAACAAATATACAAAATAAAATCTAAGAGCTAAAAACTCAGAAAACAAAACTTGAGGAACAACTTAAAATAATAACTCAAAACATTGAGCTTAAAAAAGACAAGGAAAATTGATTAAAAGAAAAAGTTGATGATACTAACAACATGATCTAATAAACAAGCCAATTGTTATAAAACATTTCATAAGACCTTGAGGCAAAAAGAAAAGCCATACTTGAATTACAGCAAATAAAATGAACAAAGGAGGATCAAAATCTAAAGCTTGAAAATCTATCATGTACAATTGAAGAGCTGCCAAATGTGATCTCAGAACTTAAAGACAAAAAAACTAAAATTGAGCAAAAAATTGAAAATCTTAAAAAACAAATCAAACTTGATGCTGAAGAAGAGTTTAAGAAGTTTGATCATAACTTGGAACAGTTGGAGTATCAGAAAGAAACAATTTTGGAGAATAAAGAAAATATTAACCAAAGCATAAACTCCTTGGAAATAAAAAAATAATAAACAGTGTCTTAATGCTTTGAAAAAGTTAACTCAAATCTAAATGAAATCTTCTAAGGATTCTTACCAAATACTTAAGCCAAAATGGTCATGGTAGAAGAGACTAAGAAAGATGGGACAAAGTTTTAAGGCCTGGAAATTAAGATAGCTTTTGGAGGATAATGGAAGGACTCATTGACAGAACTTTCTGGAGGGTAAAGAACTTTGCTTGCATTATCATTCTTATTATCCATGCTGAAGTATAACTCAGCTCCTTTTTACATATTTGATGAAGTTGATGCTGCTCTTGATCTTTCTCATACAGAAAACTTTGGCTTAATTTTATAGAGGCATTTTTCTTTTAGCTAATTCTTTATTATATCCTTAAAGGAAGGATTTTATAAAAATGCCAATGTTTTGTTCTGAACTTAATAAATAAATGGAAAATCCAAAATATAGAGAATTCAGCTTAAGGAACAAGCAAGTAATAGAAACAGAGAGTAGTAATAAAATTATTAAATAAATATTGAAAATGCTTGATGAAAAAAATCCTCTATATTCTCAAGTTCATTTGTGGATAAAGAGACATTTTATATGCTGTAAAACAAAGTGTCGTTTTAAAAGTAAGAATGATATAGAAATTCCTTTTAGCTGTCAATTTTTATTATTAAGATATAATCTAAAGGCAATCTTTCTAAAATCAGCTTCTAAAATTTAACTTATTTTTCGTATGGAATTTAGATTTATTTTTAATTTGTTTTTATTTTTTGGTCTTAAGACTTTTTAATAATGAAAAACTTATTTAAATATATAGGGATATATATTTATAAATTATTTTCCTAGGTATTTAAAAAGTCTATTAATATCAACAGTCCTTTTGAGTAAATTCAATTTAGTTTTAATAATAAATTAATCTCTATAAAGCTTTGATTTTTTAGTAAATAGAAACCATTCTCATTATTTGCCTTAGTTAAAAAGAGAATTTCATATTGATTATTTGAGTCTATTTGCATTTGGAATTAAACCTCAGTTTTTAAGAATGACTTTATTATAATGCTAATATTACAGTAATTATTATCATTATATATAGATACTTTATTTACTATATATTAAAACTCTATCTATTAAAAGCTAAATTTTTCTTATTAGTTTCTCTATAAACAAGTTGTAAGATTTTGCTAAGTGTATTAAAATATATCTTGTTAGTTTTCTATCTCAATAATTTACTTATGTTTGTTAGTTAGGTCTTCAATTAATAATTTATTCTTTTGATAAACTTTTAAAAGTCTAGCATTATTTTCTATTATTAGCTCATAGTCTAATAGTAGCTTATAGTATTCTTATTAATTTTTATCAATATCATTCTTAATGTCAATTGTTTAAATCTCTATTTGATTTACATTTTTTATTTGCTAATAATTAGATTAAATTCTTTTTAACTAATCATATTTCTATTGCATTTCTTTATTTATTTTATTAATATTTATAAAAAATAAAATAATAAGATAATAATAAAAAAATAAAATTAAAAGATCTCTACGCTTTTTGCTTACTCAGTTTGCTGATGTTATTTCTTAATGGAGTTAGAAACCTGAGAGTTTGAGCTTCATTCTTCTTTCGTTACTATAATTTCATTTTTACCGGATTTCCCAAGTTATTTAAGATCAACATAACTATTAAGCTCAATTCAAGTAACTTTTTTCTTTTTATAATTTTCATTATCAGAGATTTTGATTAGATTTTCTTGCGTGGCTTTATTAAGCTCAATTGTTCTTTTTCTTGTCTATGTAACTGTTTAGTTTCTTTATGGTAATTCTCACTGTGTTAGAAAAGATTTTTTATTCTAATTTATAGATCTTTAAAACTAAATTTTCTTCATAGGCTAAAAAAAGACAAAATTATTAGCAAATTAAAAATTTTGATTTTTCGACTTAGCTTAAAAATCCTTTATTATATTTAAAGTTTGGGTTTATAATTACTTTTTTTCTGTTTAAATTATCTTATTTTATTTGGGATGTAAAAATTGATTAATAATATTTTATTTGGCCATAGTAATTTTTCTTTCATAATTTTTAATAAACTCTGGTCATTCATAGTCCTATGTAATTTAGATATTTTAATAATACCCATTGATTAGTTATTCAAGGTCATTAGGCTCTAATTTGTTGCTTTTTTCAATCAAGTATTATTTAACCAAGTTATGGTTCATAAGCTCATTAACAGAGGCTCTATTTTCATGATTCTTAATTAGCATCAATTTTAACAACTCTTTTATTTCTGTTGATAAATTCTGATTAATAACAATTGAGCATTGAGTTATTATTTTTTACATACTCTAAATACTATCTGCTTGAATAGGAGGTATTCCATGTAAAAGTTCATATAATAATACCCCTAAGGACCAAACATCAACTTTATCATTATGCTCTTATTATAGAGCAACTTCTGGAGCCATGTACTCAATTGTGCCACATACAGAGGTTCTTTTTTGATCCTCTTATAAATAATTTGCCCAGCCAAAATCACATAATTTTAAATTGAAATTAATATCAAACAAAATATTTTCTGGCTTGATATCTCAGTGAGCAATTTTTAAACTATGTAAGTATTAGGTTGCTTTTAAAATTTAAACAAAAAACTTCATGGCCAAGCCTTCAGAAATTCCTTTGTTATTTAATGTATAGAAAAACAGCATTTGATTTTCACATAACTCAAAAATCATAAAATATTTCTCTTCTAATTAAAAATGTTCATATAATTTTACAATATTTGGGTGGCTAAGATTTTGTTGAATTTCAACTTCATTATTTAAATTCACTAACTCTTCTTTATGTAGCTTATTAAGGTCAATAACTTTCATAGCAAAATATTTATTATCTTTTTTGTGTCAGACTTTGTATACAGACGCAAAGGCACCTTCTCCTAGCTATACAACAGGTTATGTATACTCGTACCTACTCATAATTTCCATTATATTATAACTCTCAATAAATTTTATAATATTTTTTTTATAATTTGAATGAATTAATTTTAATTATTAAAGATTGTATATTTGAAACACATTATTTGACTACATAATAAAAACTCCTTCTAGTTGAAGCTTTTCCATAAGCTAGTTTAAATTGTCCACTGGGTTAGGTAGCTATTAATTTATATTATCTATTTCCGTTAGAGTAAAAGTATTCTTGTTTTCTTATTTAGATATTATTTTTATTTATTCTAATATTTATGATTTTTGATTTTTTGGTTTTTGTATTTTTTGTTCTGATACTTCTTGTTCTTTATAAATAGTCTATAATATAAGATCAAATATAATTTGGATTTGTTCATCATATAAAATTTGCTCTTTGTTATATAGTTATCATGCTTGAATTGTTTTTATAATTGTCTAGAATAATTTAAGATTAATTTTTTAATCTTTAAAAGCAATTTTAAGTTCTTGGTAAAATACAATCAATTTAGTTTATAATTATTCCTCAAGGTTATTCTATTTGGACTGCTATAAAAATGTTAAGAAATTCTTCATTATTTACTAGTTCTCTAAACATTTATAGTTTTTATCAAATTAAAGCTCATTTGATAAGATCTCTATGTAGCATTTTAAACTATCATAGTTTTATTCTTCATTAGAATTAATTTCTTTTAATAATTTTTTTTTGAACAAATTATTGAAGATTATTTTGTTATTATTACTGTGATTTTATTTCAAAATGATATCAAAAGAGTCTTGTATAATTTAAAGAACATTTTTATTTTTCAACAGAATATTTTCCAGGTTGGCATTGACTAGAAATCAAATCTTAGTCTATAATAATTATTTACAGTTTCCTTGTTAAACAACAATCTATTAAGCTACTATAAGTTTGCAAAAAACTTCAATTTATTTTAAAGAATATTTATCTAGATCTTCTACAATTATAAGAGTGTTTTTTTGTAATTATGTTTAAAATAGTTTGCTATTTAAATCCTTTTAGCAATTAATATTTATTATTTGGTCTAAAGATTATAATTTTATTGCATTTGGATATATTTAAATTATATAGCTAAAAAGATCACTTATTTACGAGTACTACTAAGTTAATATACAAATACTAAGTGTATCTTTTTGCTCTATAAGTTATAGTAATATATAAGCTTTAACTTGAAGACTGATATTATATTGGCATGCAAAATATTTTAACATAATCTCAAAACTAAATCCTTGCTTCTCTATCTCTTTAAAAAGAATTAATTCAGCTTGATTAATTTATAACTAATAAAGTCATGTTTAGCTTGAGTATTAAAACTACTCTTGGAAATTTTAAGTATTGATTTTTAATTAAAGATCTTTTTCATGTTAGAATATTTGAGTTAGATTTGTCTTTCATAATTCTAAGTACTATCATTCTTAAGGCTCAAAAGAGTTTAAGTCTAAGACAAATTAATATATTTAACTTTATGAATTTCTTCCACATATAATATTATTATTTTATGAGATGTTAATTTACTCACTCTTTAAAACACCAGTAAAAATTCCCTTATCTCCAAGGTCTATTTAATCAACTAAAGAGTCATAAAGATTAATAGACAAATAAACATTATCTTATGAGCTTATATTTATCAAAAGTCTTTAATAAAATACTGTTGAAGCACTATGTTTAATACTATAAAAAGTTTAATTGTAACAAGACTAGCATTAGTCAGGCTAATCATACAAATAACTATTAAAGCTCTTCACTTCGACAACATGGCATTAAGTACAAATAAACTGCATTTATTTTACAAGCAACTTTATTGGTTATTTATCAATTACTATTCCTTAAATTGACACTAATTTTCCAATAAAGTTTTGTTTATTTTGCCAAGAAAAATTTGATTATTGAATTTAATAAAGTCTTATTTCATATAAGTAGTAAGAGGAATCATTGTTAAAGAAGTCGAGTTTATTTTTATTATTTTTCTTTTCTGTAGGCTTAAATTCTTTAGCATAAGTTTTGTTAAAGAATAATGAAAAAACAATTCTTAAAATTATTAAATTATCATCAGGTCTTTTTATCACATTATTAAAAAAGTTCTTTATCAATGCCGGAATTTGACTATAGTTTATAAACAAAATTTAGTTGACAATTTTTAACCACTCAGAAGATTCCAATATAATCTCTTTAATCAAACTGGAGATACTTAAAATTTCTAATTATTATTACTGAGAAATATTTAACTCATATTATCCTAAAATGCAGTCAAGGATTTCTTAATCAGTTTCGTTTTTATTTTATTAAGCTAATTAAGTAATCTCTTTCTTATTGGTGTTCATGAAAGTGTATTATTCTTATCAATTTATTTTATTTTTAATTGGAGTTTACTCAGCATTATTATTCTGTACAAAATCAATCATAGATTTGGGTCTATCTAATATTGACAAGTTTTATTAAGGAACAATGCAACTTTTATTTTATTAAATTTATTAAACATTATCAGTAGTCATAGAAAATGAAAGTCCATCATTTTGACCAATAAATTAAGTAAAATTTACAGTGCCGAAAGACATTATAATTTCTCTTACTAATACAGCCAAGTTTTCTTATTTATAGTAATAATCAATTGTAAGTTATTTTATATTTTATATAATGGACAAAGCATAATTTTCTTTTGAAAATAATTCCAAGTAATTTAGCTTTGAAGTTGATTAAAACTAAGGTACCTAAGAGATTAAAAAAAAAGAGAATTAAAAATAATAAAAGAAAAAAAATATACTTAAATAAGCAAAGCCATTAAAAAAACTCTTCAAAGATTATCAAGCATGATAAAGAGATTTAGATAAAGAAAAAGAAATCCTATTTAAATAATATTTAGATGAAAAGCATTAAAAGAAATCAATTATTTTTAATGTTTTTAAATCATGGCTCAAAATTTGAATATTTTTAAAGTTTTTAAACTTGTTAAAAATAAAGTATTATAAGGCTGTATTGTATGGCAGCTCAAAATAATTCTAACTACTATAATAAAACAAACTAAATGAATAAAATAAATAATAAACAATATAACTCATCACAGGATAAAACATATCATAATATTGCGAATAATAGAAGAAAAAATATTTAATATACCCTGATAATAAATATAATATATTTTGGAGCTGAATAATGTAACTTGTTTTAATTTATCTTATAATCTACGCACCTTATTAGTTAGCTTTGTTAAATTGATAACCACTTGGCTTTCTCATAACAGATTATATAATTAACGTCATTTTTTTAGTAGATATTATTGTTTCATTTTTAACAGTTTGAGTATCATAAGGAAGGGAAATAACTAATATTAAAACTCTGAGTATTCTTTATTTAAAAAGCTGGTTTATAATAGATCTTATATCTGTATTTCCTTTTACCATATTGCTTGACCAAACTAATATAAGTTAACATTCTAATTTACCAAAACTATTGAAATTTCTTAAACTATCTAAAATTATGAAGGTAGAACATACATCTATATATTAGCCAAATAATTTTAATATTCAAAATAAGTTCAAATTAAACAAAGCCTTATGAGTGTTTGTTACAGTAGCAATAAAATTAATAGTAGTAGCTTATATAGTATCATGTATATGGCTTTATTTAGCTCAATACTAGCCTGAAAATAATTGGCTAATGGGAGTAAAATATCAGAATTCTTAAGATTTTAATATATTGATAACAGGGTTTTACTGGGCTATTGTAACTATTGTTACAGTAGGTTATGGAGATGTTGTGCCAAAAAATACTCTAGAGAAAATATTTAGTATCATTTTTATAATTATAGGAGTATCCTTTTATACCTTTACCTTAGGCACATTAATCAATCTAATTTAAAAGTCCAACAAGAAAAGATCCAAGCTTAATAAAGAGCTTAATTTCTTTGAGAAATATACACATAGTTGGAATTTGTCAAAATAGCTTAAAGAATAGATATTTAAAAGACTAAAGGAAAATTAAGAGTTTGAGGAAAAAGAATTTGCAACAGCTAACTTTTTATAGTATCTTTCTAAAGATATCAACAAATAGATAGCTTTAACATTGTATTCGAAGCTTATTAATAAAATTCCATTTTTTGGCAAAGAAAATCTTGACTTCTTGATTTAAATTGTTCCTTTTCTAAAAATATGAAAATTCTGAGAAAATGAAATTATTTATTGAATAAATGAGTTTCCTGAGAATGTTTACTTTATCATCAAAGGTAAGGTTGGGTTAATTAACAAATAAAATTAATAGTTTAGAGTCTATATAGAAGGCTCATATTATGGAGAGTCTGAGATTATTGCTAAAATGCCTTGAAAATATCAAGCCCAGGTATAAGACACTGCTAAAATAGCTTTTATCAATGGAGAGAAGTTTCTAAACCAACTAAAGCTATTTCCATAATTATAACTAGAGTTTCATGAGCTTGCTTTGAAGAAAGAAATTCTTAACAAAAAGGACTCAATTACAGTAAGAAAGCTTTAGTATATTCACCAAAGGAAAACCATAGATAAACAACTCAAGGATGATTATCATACCTCCAAAATAAACTATGTTGAACATCTCAGCAACTATAAAGCAACCTTAAATACTCTAGCTGAAAAAGCTTTAGAAATAAAACACCAAAAAATTAATCTTATTCATAACCATTAAATTTACGAGAATAAAATATCATAGAGCTTTGAGGAGATTGAAAGTGATTCTTTGGAAGATTAAAATTCTGAGAACAAAAGTCAGTCAAATGTCTATATGATTGAGGATTAGTTGGAGACTCTTGAGAGAAGATTAGAGATCATTAATAAGGGTGTAGAATAAAAACTAATAAAAATAAAGCATTTGAACTATGAAGATAAATAAACATAAACATAATAAAAAGCCATTCACAATGATCATAACATTAGTTTTGGTCTGCCTTGATAGGGTACATAATCTGAAGCCCAATCTATTTAAGATGAAGCTGATAATATTTTTGAGCAAAATCCTTTCTTAAAAAAAAATATTTTTAAAACCCAAATTTTTAAATAATTTAAAATCATATTATAAAAATTATAAATGCTGAACTAGAAACTAATGCTCACATTGATTATATTTTCTTCTTTTGTTTTGAATGGAGTTTTCTAAGAGAGAAATCTTTAAAAGACCTATGATGGAAAGCACTTCAAATTTGCTACAGGATTTATGATGTTCTAAACAATATTCATGATACTTATATGTATTGTATTCAAGCTTATAAAGAAAGAGAAGTTTTGTGCTCAAAAGATCATGTAAAAAGAACTAATTTTATCAGGCATCTTTTAGGCTCTATCAATATACTCAACTATTATGATGAGTATTAAGGTAGACTATTTATTCAATGTGCTTTTAAGATCATCAAAATTCCTAACTATTCTTATAGGAACCATAGTGTTTAAGACACATGCTCATAACGTGTCTAGAAGAGACATATTTTGGGGAGCGATTCTTACTTCAGGAGTGATGATATTTTCTCTTGGACAGGAAAGCAAGGCTAAAAATGGAATACATATTACTGGATATTTATATGGAGTATTTTCACTAATTTGTGATGCTTTTGTTTCTCATTACCAAGAGACAATAAAAACTATTAGAAAAAACAATCATGCTAAGGCTCTTAGTTTCTTTGACTTTACTTTAGGAACAAACATTTACATGCTGTTGTCTACATTGTTTATTTCAATACTTACCTAAGAATTCCATAAAATCGGAGCTTTCTTTCACTAGCATCCAAAAGTAATTCTGGATATATTTGAGTAATAATTCTTACTAATAATAGGAGTCTTTACTATGTTCTATTTTGTGCATTAATATGGCTCTATATAAATAGCGATGATAACTACAATGAGAAAAATAGTAACAATTAGCCTAAGTATATTGCTCTTTAATCATCCTATGAACTTTTTCCATGTAGTTGGATTGCTGCTAATACTTGCCAGCATAATCTAAGAGCTGTTTAAATAAGACAAATAAAAAACTAAAAAAGAGTAATAAATCTTATATTTATTATGCCTTCTTGATACTTGGTCCTTCTGTCATTGTCCATTCTTTAATGGCCTCCAAAACATCTTAAGGTTTTTTCTTGAGCAAGTATTTTATAAGGTGTTATAAATAAGGATCAATTTCTGAGTTCATATATTATAGAAGCTCTTTTCTATGTCTGAGCTTGTCCAGACCCAGAGTCTTCATAGAGGCATCAATATTCTAGAACATTTCCTCAATAGTTCCATTTGCATCGACACTTAGTACCAAATTCTTCTCTTTATAATGATCCACAATTGGTATTTGTTAAGTCTAAAAGACCTCTATTCTATGTGTAAATACAGACTCACTATCATCAGACCTTCCTTAATTTCTATTCAAAATTCAGGACTTCATATTCTCAATATCACAATCAAGATAAATAAGTCCAATCATCTCCATATGCTCCTCCGCAATTTTATGCCACCAGTCAACATTGTCTTAGTTTCTTGGGAAGCCATCAACAAGACATATTTAGTCAGTGTTTTATTTGGATATATTATCAACTAGTAAACTAACGGATAACTCTCCTGGAACAAGATCACCTCTGTTCATTATGTCAGCTATTTACTATCCAAGCTCTGTTGATTTTTTCATCTCTTCTCTTAAAAGCTCGCCAGTTGAGAAATGCTTGAAGCCATACTTCTCAATTAAGTGTTGACAAGCTGTTCCTTTTCCAGAGCCAGGTCCTCCAACAATAAATATAACTTTTTGCTTCTCAGTCATTATTATATAATTTATAATGTATTCAAATAATACTTAGAAAATATAACCATAGAGCTTGGATAACTTAAATGTTGGTGACAAAGACTCATAATTATTTGCATGCGGAAAAAACCAAAACTATGAGCTTGGTTTCAAGGATGTCAGCTATATAGACACTCCTCAGGGTCTAAGGAATATTAGGGAGCTTAACATTAAGGAAGTATCTTGTGGATAAAATCATACAGCTATTGTTACCTTCAACGGACAAGTGTTTATGTTTGGCTCAAATTTACATGAAAAACTTGGAATTGACTATAACAATGTTACTAATAGATTTTGACCAATTTTACTTCCAATTTCATAAGAAAACTTCTTTGTGTAAATAGTATGTGGGGAATACCATACTCTTGGCTTAACAGATCAGGGATAGATCTGGGGCTGGGGTGGAACTTGGCATAAGAAGCAAGCTTCAAGAAATTAGAAGCCAAGCATATTATAAATCAGTACTTGATTAGTATTTGTCTAAATTGGCTGCGGAGACTTTCATTCAATGGCTCTCACAGAACAAGGTGTCTTATACTCATGGGGAGGGGGTGGAAAGGACTTCAACAAAGGACAAACAGGACATGATACATATGATGATATTGAGGTTCCAACTCAAATAGAGTTTTTTAGAGACAAACCAATTTTAAGTTTTTGTTGCGGGGGTCTTCATAGCACAGCTATTACTACTACAGCAGAAGTTTATTCTTGGGGAGAGGGTTAATTTGGACAGCTTGGCCATCAGAATTTTGAAGATGAAAAAGTGCCTTGAAAAATTGAGGCTTTTGATAGGCATAGAATTGAGCAGTTGGCAAATGGATACTGACACTCTTTCTTCTTAAGTGATAAAGGGTAGTTATTTTCCTGTGGAAAAGGAACCAATGGCTAAACAGGTCTCAATACTTCAAATAGTATCAATGTGCCAACTCATGTTTGGTATTTAGAGAACCTTTTTATTAGAGATGTGAAATGTGGGCAAAACCATTCTTTAATTATGGCAGAGCCAAATATTGTTTACTCAACAGGCTATAACAAGTATGGTTAGTTAGGCTAAGGAAATCTTGATCAAAAAATGACCTTTTGTTTCATATAAGAGTCTTAGAATAAAAATATTACTAAAATTTATGCAGGTGGTCATCATTCTTGGTTCTAAGTTGACAAAAATCAACCAGATATAATTTGAGCAATTTCGGTTCCGTAATTTAATTTCTTTAAGCATGAGAGACCAAGTTAATAATATAAAAATAAAACAAGTAATTTTAAAGACTAGAAACAAAATAGTCCTGAAAACAAAAAACATCTAGAATAATAAATAGCTGATAAATCTTAACCATTATTTGATTCTTCAGAGCAAGAAGATTTGTTATAAGAAGAAAATATAGATTCAAAAGAAAACTATAACATTTTTACCTCACCTGTTTTTACTTAAGAAAACTCAAATGATAATCTAAACAATATTGACAAGCCAAGCTTTCTTAAGCAGCCTTCCTAAAAGCTACAAAATATTGATAACAAATAGAGCTAGATCTCATTTAGTGGAGACATGCAGCAATTTAGTTTTTTTCCGAAAAAAGAGACATAGATTACAAAGTAAGTATATAAGCCTAGCTGATAAAGTGTTAGTCCTTAGAAATAGAATTAAGAAATTAAAATTGAGATTGGATAAAGCAAGTAAATTCCCATAACCAGAGTTTAGTCTGAATGAGTAGGCAAGAGAGATATAGATATGGATCTAAAATTAGTTTTTGTGGACTTGGAATACAGTCACAGATTTATGCTAATTGACTGTAGAACAGTAAATACTGTTAATATTATTTAAGAGTTACAGACCTAATTTTAATAAAGCTAAGATTTTATAGTGAAAGGATATCATGTGGTTAAGTATTAAGATTTTGATTTTTTTAATGAAAATGAAGATTTAATTACATGTTTGGGTGCAACAAGGCCTCAACAGTGAGAGGATATTGATACAGTTGTTGTACATTTTATAGTTGACTTTCCTTAGTTTGAATATAAGTTCGATTAGATGGGTAATTATAATATCTATAACAATATTAAATAACAAGAATAGTCATTGGGTACACTATACTCATTCAACATTAATCAGATAAGAAAGGAAAAGAAATGGAACTATTTATTCTAATCATATGAAGAGGTATTGGAGCCTGTTAGAGAAGCAATAGAGAAAGTGACTTTGATAGAATTAAGACCAAACAAATATAAATAATTTTAAATATTTAAAATAATTATTATTTAATAATAAATAAATTATAGTATTCATATATAGAAATGACTAAAACATACATTTAACATAAAAATACATAG
>ERZ724506.330-NODE-330-length-17397-cov-5.033099_pt1 | contig 17397 bp, 10 predicted proteins | sample MGYA00376039_ERZ724506 | MGnify/ENA primary metagenome ERZ724506 (study PRJEB28724, sample SAMN07190887) | wastewater metagenome | isolation source: effluent of sewage treatment plant in Hong Hong | place: USA: Christiansburg, Virginia | collected 2016-03-01 ... | reverse complement strand
ACATGTACAAATCAACTCCTTCCTCTAAAATTATCTGGTCAAATATGCAATTCCCAAGTGCAACTATAACTTCCAACAGCTCATCATAATAGTTTTGGTCTTTGTGGGCTTCGTATTTTAAATATTGTTTCAAACTACCTTCATTCATTTACATGACCATTTATTCATTAAAATTCTCGTTTGTTGTCTTTCCGCATTGAAGATGAGCCCATTTGTATATATGGTTCATTGAGTTTGCGAAGTAGAAAGAGAATTAAGGTTCATTGTCTTCCCCATCTAGTCCTTCTAATGCCTAGAGCTATAAAATTCTCATCCGATTGCTTTTACCATAGAGCGATGTTTAAGTGAACATGTATTGATTAGGTCTCTACAAGTTCAAAGCTTCGTTTACAGCATCGATAATCATTTTTAAGTAGAGATCTTCAACGCTAACTTTCAGGCCAAGTTGATGCTTTTGCAATTTGGGATTACTATTATTGAACTGCTCAGCAATCTCTGGAGATAAAACTTCAACTTCTTCTTGTTCTAAATATTTGTACATTGGAAGCTTGAAACTCATATCCTCATCTGAGTCTTCAGTTAGTACATTTAAGTTTTTCAAAAAAGATCCTATCTACAAATTCCTACAAGTCCTCATGACGTTAATAAAATTTTGCCTATACTCGTATCCCATTTGTCTTAAAAATTCGAACAGACTCAGCAAGTATTATTCTATAAATTGGTAGCTCGAATCTAATTTTTCGTATTATCTTTAATGCTTTGAATGGGTCTTTTGTTCATAATATTATAAAAGCTACATGGAAAGATCCTGCAATTTACGCTATGAACTATTTAATTTCTAAGACTCTTTTTAATTTAGATCAGGAGATTCCTGCATCAGTGGAGAGTGCTCTGGGTATTATTTCAAATCAGATTTGGATAGGGGAGAAATTTTTTATGGAGTAGAATGCCCTTAAAAGGGCTTTATTGGACCCACTGCATCTTCATTTTCCTTGCAGCTTTTAATCACTTCACTTATACTCTCATCAAATTTATTCAATTCTTCAGTTAGTTTTTGATGAATTTCATTCTTTTTAACATCTCTTGTTCGAGGAGAAAATATATTCTTCAATGCTAAGCTCTCCAATCCTTCGATTTGAAGTTTAGCATTATTTATTAGCTTCTATCGTTGAAATTATTTGATTGTCAATAAATTTTCAATCATCACCTCAGGCGATTTGTGCAAGTCTGATTTTTATAATCGAGGATTTGGCGATAGTTTCATTAAAGGAGAACCATACCTATTTTTTTTCTTGTCGTTCTCCTCAAAAAATCTCTTTTATGATCTCATTTACTGTTACATATGGCTCTTGATGCTGCTACTCCTTGACGAATTTATTTTCTCTTATTTCTTCAAAAAGTCATTTATTTTATGTTTGATTTTCTAATTCACATTTTGCTCATTAAGGATTTATTCTAATAAACTTGCCAGTTAGTTCTGTATGAGCGGAGATGCCTATCTTCTTGGAAACTAAATGAAATTCTGAAATCTATCAATTTTTAATTACTTTTTCCTATTTTTTTGCTTTTATTATTTCATTTCTGTAAATTTCTTTCTAGCTCTGTATCCTCTCCACCATTTTTGAATTGTCAGAACTGCCAAAATTATTCTCTTAAACTATTGAATATATTTTCTGGTAAGATATCCTCGAAACGTCTTTTGTATTGTAGTTGCAGCTTCATTCTTATTAGATAAATTTTTCTAAGGAGATAAAGCTTAAGTCTTAGCCTTTTCACTACTCTTTCCCTTCTTACGAGTTGGTTCGAAACTTAATCTCTTTTTTTTTTCTCCTCTTTAAACCTTCTAGTTATGTTTTTGATTTTAGTATCTTGTAGACAGGATAGCTTTTTCAGGACTTTATACACTCTCATCTGAGAAATGTGAATTTAGTTTATTTCTGGAAATATAATTTTTAGAATTATTGTGACTGACTATTATTTTTTTCTATTTCGATTTACTTTTTTTGCCTTTTTATTGAGAAGTGTTTTTCTTTTTCAATTTTTTGACTTTAGATTTGGGCCCTTTTAATAATTAATCGAATTATTTCGCTAGAGCTTCTGTTTTGGAATAACTTTGCTTTTTATTATTTGCTGATATTTTTGAAGTATTTTTGGACTTTTTTGTTTTATTCAGTTATTTTTTATCTTGTTTCAGTTATTTTTTACTTATATTTGAATTTAATTTGACTGGGTTTTTGACTCTGTCAGTTAAACTTTTTTCAGATCTATTTGGAAGAACTTATTTATTTTTTTGTGAAGCATTATTCGACAAATACTATATTAATAATTATTTACATTTTTCTTTTCCACAGGACCACTTCTATAATCCTTAAAATCTCTGGATGGACTCACGCTCTTGACCTCTTTTTTCCTGATTTATTTGGTTGATTAGTTCCTTTTAAAGATCTTGGTCAGAGAAACCGTGGAGCTCTTCTTCTCGACCTTTTTATCATTGGATTTAGATATTTTCTTATTCTCCTGGCTATTCTGATTGTTTAAACGCTCTTACTTTATCCTTTTCAGTACTTTATTTTGAATGCTAATGTTTTCCTTGTTGGATGGACATCCTGATCGTTTGGTTAGAATTTCTGCATGAGCACACAGCTACACTTAAATGAATCAGTTTAAAAAGTTTTTTATCGCCCGAGTTATTCGTAATACTGTGGGCTTAGTTTTCTTACTTCCTTGACTGTGCAAGTGAAATTGTTGTTGAGCTTTCGGCCCGAGATTGTTGGCACTGAGTCTTCTGAACGTTAGCACAAATTCATGATTTATAATAAATATTCAAATCTGAATCGGTCAATGCGAGGTTAAAAAATATTCGAATTTGATTAGGAAGAGTAATTAACAAGGGTAAATATATTGGAATGATGGATATTTAAATTTTGAGTCAAAAATAATAAGTAAATCTGATAAATATTCATATGGGCTGAATTGATAATAAAGATCGATCATTTGGTTTATTTTGCAGGCTGTTTGGTTGTTTTTAAAGGAGGAGGAAGGGTTGGTGGTGTGATATCTGGTCTAAAATTTTTGTAATATAAATCTCTTGGCCAATAGAATAATTTTATTGTTCTTTCATCATACAACCGACCCTACATTTCAGCCATTGCTGCTTAAGCATTTTCTTTGTATTAATACTCAATAAACAGATTTCCAGGATCAGCGCAGATGTTCTTTTCGGCATCAGATACAAACCAACTGTGCACAATTTTCCCATATTGCGAAAATCCTTCGAGTAAATCTTCTTTGTAGTCTTCCCATTGTTCAGGGGTCAATCTGGCTGTTATATATGGTGTTACTGCGTTTGTAACTCTAATTACTGTTGAGGAAGTTGATCCACTACTTGAATCAATAGTGAAGTTAGTTTTTTTCTTTTATAGTACACTCATTGCAGCAAAAGCTGCTGCTTGGGCCTGTCCAGCTGTTTGTGCTTGAGTTAACAAAGAATTTCCATAGATACTATCTCCAAGTCTTATTATTCCATTCGATAGACCTTTAAACAGCTAAATTTTCTCCATTCTACACACTCTACATGTTTCTTCAACAGAGGACAGCTCGACAGCGACGTTATGATCTGTTTAATTTATTTATAGATTTACTACAGGGCAATTATTCATTTGATCCTTCAAATAGTTTTGAGCCATAAAGCGGGTGATCAAATCCCTCAGGTTATCTTATGTGATTCCTATTTAATATGGTATTTTTGTTATCATTAGTCGACGCATTTTTTTAGTGTTCGCCAAGGCTGATGTCGATACGTTAGGAGTATAATTTATACGTGGTACCCAGGAAAAGGCATCCCAGAATTAGCCATCATTGTTATTTTGATGGTTTCGATAATAGTCTAAAGGTGATCTTGATCTTTATCTTTTTCTTCTTTCGCCAGGCATCAAGGGCATAGGCATTTAAGTCGAGTTTGAAGGTAAAGTCAGTTAAGGGATCATATTGATATTTCTATCTCTATTATAATTCCTTGGCTGATATCTTCCTCGATCTCGACCTCTATCGAACTATCTTTTTTTTCTATCTCTAGAACGTTTACGTTTGTGTGATCTGGAACGATCGGAATCAGAGCTCTGGCTTCTGCTTCGTCTCTTATTCGATTTATGTTTACTTTTGTGTTTCTTTTTGGTTTCTTTGGATCTAGATCTCCGTTTTTTTCGTGATCTAGATCTCTAACTAGAGTTCCTCTAAGTGGATTATTATGGTACTTTTTAATTTTTCTTTTCTTTTTTTGACTTGGCTGATGATTCAGAACTATTGTCAAGGCTTTTATCTGATTACTTCTTGTTGATTTCTCTCTATTTAACTTATACTGTCTGTTCAGTCATTTTATTTTAATATTTATAAGAGTTTTTATTATGAAAAGAATTTACATTGAATATAACGTTTTTAGATTTCGAGTGCTATAATATCTTATGATATAAAAAAAATATCTCGCTTCCTTAGACCAATCAACAACAACTACTAAATTTTCTATCTATCTTTATGATGGAACATTAGTAGATCAATAAATAATTCCGCATAAGCAAATAAGTCAGAATGAAGGATGGCTTGAACATGACCCATTAGAAATACACGAATCAGTTAATAAATCAATCGAAGCTGTGATAAGAAGAATGAGATCTATATAGGGATTTCAGGTTTAGCAGATATTGGGGTTAGGGCTTTGCAATCAGAGAGAAACAGTTGTATGCTGGGATTCTGAATCAGGAAAACCTCTCTACAATGCAATTGTTTGGTGTGATGCTCGAACTAAGGATGTTTGCAGTAAATTTAAAGAAAAATATAACAATTTTATTCACAAGACAGGTTTACCTGTCTCCACATATTTTACTCTCTTTAAGATTATGTGGCTTATGCAGAATGTTTAAGGTTTAAAGCAGAAGGTTTTGTAAAGAAAAGTCAGATTTGGGACAATCGATACTTGGGTGGCACTAATGCTGACAGGAAAGTATGTGACTGATGCTTCTAATGCCAGTCGCACTCATCTAATTGACATTAAATCAGGAAAGTGGGACTAATAATTAATATAAATAGCTTAATTAAATAACTAATGTCTACCAACAATTTTGAATTCTTTCTAAAATGTGGGTTAGATTACAATAGGAGATTTAAAAGGAGTTCCTATTTCCTGTATTCTCGGGGATCAACAATCATCAGCCTATGCTCATAATTTAGGAGCAACTTAAATGAAAATAACATATGGGACAGGATGCTTTATGCTGAGTAACATTGGATAGCAGCCAATCATTGATGATGCCTTTGTAACCACAATACTTTATCAATAAAATGAAAAAAGAAATTATGGATTCGAAGTGTCCATCTAATGCGGAGGGGGAACAATAAATTGGGCAAAGAGTGCTGGATTTTTAAACAATTATGAGGAACTTAACAATTTAAGCGAAACCGCTGATCAATTATATTTTATGCCTTCATTTGGGAGTATCTTTTCGCCATATTGGAGAACAAATGTGCAAGGCGGCATCATTGGACTGAACTTCAATTCAAAAAGATAGCATATCCTGAAAGCTATCTTGGATTCCATTACTTATCGGCTGTTCGATAATATTAAAAACGAAAAGTTTAACAAAGTAACCAAAATAATCGTGGACGGAGGAATGACTGTCAATAAGGAATTCATGCAAATGCAAGCTGACTTGTTCGGCAAGCAAATCTAAGTCAGAAGTCTGGATACTTGTTGGGGTGTTGCCAAAGGAGTACTGACTTCCAATAAAATTGTTCACCCGACCTCTAAATTTGAGTGCCAAGTCTTTAAGCCAACATAAAAGCATGAGCTGTACTTGAAGAGATATGAAAAGTGGGCTGAAGAGAGAAATAAATATTATGGATGGCAAAATCCAAAATGATTTAATTTTAAAATAATATTCCATATCCGATGAAACCATTTATCCTGGCGAGAAGTTGTCGAGAAATGCTAACTTTATTTGTTGAGAGGATTTCAGCATGATATAATAATTAGAATAAGTAAATACAGAATATACATTTAAATGTTTTGCCTGCTTATATTAATACTGTTGCCGTCTCTCTATGGACTCACCTGTCCTAACTTATACGATTACACGGGAGATACAGTTCGCTGTTCATCAGCTTGTCCGCCCAACACAAAGCTGAAAGATAATAAATGCTTGCTCAGCAATCATTACACAAGTGGGCAGTCAGTCTACAATTGCGAGAGGGGTTGGGTTGATGCCCTCAGCTCAGTATGTTGCAGAAAATAGCAATTCATTGTAACTGCTAATAATATATCCACCTGTACTAAATGTAACACTCGAGTTTATGGGAGGGGAAGGCTTTGCTGCCCTGGATCTTCTTACGCAGATTTGACAAACCCCGACAATCCAGTGTGCACACCCTTAGGGACGGGTCAATGCTCGGCTCTCACAATGAAGAGCACGTTTAAAGTGTGCTGCCCTAGCGGTTTGATGTATAGTATATAGTAATAAAAATGTGTTTCTCCAGCAAATTATAACTGCGGGAATACTGATAAAATTTGCTGTCCCTTTTCCAAAAAATTATAATATCTTCGAAGATAGTACATATGCGTTTAAAATTGCAACTGGGCTGCTCAGGATAATTTCTACTGCCGGAGGAAGCAATGCAATGAATATGATAAAATAATTCAAAGTGGACCTCTCTCAGCGCAAAATGCTTTTTCTTCATTAAAATTGTCTTTTTCTACATGCTGCATTGGTCAGAGCGCTAATAAAGTATGCATTACTGAACAAACTCAATGCTTTAAGAGATTTATCAATCGAGGTTGGTCCATATGCTGTAACGCTGGCTAGTTCTATATCCTAAACACTAGTACTTGCAATAGTACTTGTGCAGGCATTATCCTATTCGATTTTTTCTGCATGACTCTCCAGACCAATATATTAAACTTACAAAACCCCAGTGGACAACCAAGTGAGCAACCAAAAGGATCTCTATGCAATGGCAAAACAGTGAAAGAGTTATACCCTGTGTGCTGCCCTGCTGGATTCTACATAAATGATACAAATGGATGCCAGTTATGTATTGGTCGAATATTCAGTCAGGTGACAAATCAATTATGTTGTGGATATGACTAGATTTATAATTCGAAAACAGGCAAGTGTTAGTATTGTGAAGGCACTTCCAATTTGTAAGGTACTCTATGTTGCTCACCATCTTCATATGTATCATATTCGGCTTCTGGTGTCAGCTCCTGTGTTAGTACTTGCGCATAAGAGAACATTTATAAAATAAACTACTGTTGTTAATCACTAAGTAATAGTCAATGTTCGAATAAGTATAATCCTACAATGTGTAATCCGAGTTACTTAGTTCCGAGTTCTTGCCAAGCATGTCCGAATTTCTGCTCTCTTTCAAGTTAGTTATCAGAAATTTGCACTACTGGAGCAATCGATCAATGTCTAAAGCAATGCGATGTAGGAACAGCTTATTCAACTGAACTGCAACAATGTCTCTCGTGTGATTAGTCTTGTGTGTCCTGCAGCCAACCATTTGATTCGCAATTTTGTAATGAGTGTAAGGATGGTTATGCTCAGACTGCAGGGGGCTGCAGTCGATGTGCAGCTGAGTGCTTGACTTGCTCTTCTTTTGTTAATAATTGTTTAAGTTGTCCCGTTAATAGTAGTAAACCAATTTATTTTAACAATGCTTGTTCGAGTGGCTGTGAAGTTGGTAGGTACATCGATCCGATTGATAAATCTTGCAAGTTTTGTTCTTCTTCATGTGTTTAGTGTCTTGGCTTCAATGACTATCAGTGCTCTAAATGTAAATAGTCTTTCTACTTGACTTCCAGCATTCAAGGCTCATGTAGGCCCTGCGCATCTGGATGTGCCAGTTGTTATGGGTCATCCACAACCTGCTATCAATGTCAATCTTTATCTTATTTACAAAGTTCTCAATGTCTAAGTACTGCCTGCCAAGATGGATTTGTGTCTTATTATGAGCCCAGTCTGAATCATTATATTTGTATGGAATGCCACCAAAACTGCAACACATGCTAGAAATAGGCTTCCAATTGCAAAAGCTGTAAAAATTCTAGTTATTTTATCACCAGCTAAACAGGAGTAAATTTATGTGTCTTGTGCACTTCTCCATGCTTGACGTGCTCGTCTGTTTCTATATGTACTAGCTGCAACCCAGGTTTCTTTCTCTCAGCTCAAACATGCATTCGGTGTCATTCAAGCTGCTAAAGCTGCGTAAATAACACATAGCTGGGCTGTACATCATGCTTAGGGTAACTGCAATTAGTATCTGGAAAATGTATTGGATGCTCATCTATGTGCTAGAGCTGCGATCAAAGCCAGCACTGTATCAAATGTAAAATTTAATACTTCACATTCAATGGGACATGCTTGAACATATGCCCTACCTACACCTTTACACAGATATAGAGCATGAAATGCATTGAATGTCCAATCAACTGCTCCACGTGCAGTGATGTGACTACTTGCACGAGTTGTACTTCCGCTCATCCTTATCTTCTCAATAATCAATGCTTGACTAATTGTCCCTTCAAATACTATGTATTGAACAACATCTGCACTCCTGAAATTTAAATTAACAACAATACTGTCCCCAATAACACAGACAACAATAACAACAATAGCATTACCCCCAACAACAATAATACGAATAATAATAGCACTAATAATGTGATCCAATCTCAAACCATTGACATTTCTCCTGAAAGCAAAAACATGAAAGTTGTAACAACTTTGAAAAGCTTAGTAACATCGGATACTTACCTAGACTTTTATCTCATTGACAAAGTGACCAACAAGAAAACACAACTGCCTGCCACCAGGGTAGACTTAACTCAAAGCAATAAAGTTAAACAGAGTACCACAAACAATGTGACATACAATATTAACATCCCTGAGGGTGTTTCAATGAAAGATTCAATACTATACACATCAGTGAGAGGGTCAAGCAATAGTTCTGATTTCTTCAATTCCAAATCTGTGTTTGATTTCATATTTTATGATTACGTGACTGATCCACTCAAAGGACTGCAGTACGTGGGGCTATCATTTACAATTCTGATCATCATATTCTGCATCATTACCAAACTAAAAGGCCACTTCATTGCTGAACAGGCCAACACTATCATCCTTCACATGCTCAATTTCATTCAAGTGGTCTATCTGTTCAAATATACGCAACTGCACACTGAGGGCATGTATCACTTTTTGAATGGATTTGGATATATGCATATTTTAATGTTCCCTAACTTCTTCTATGCTTCAATTCCATCAGGTTATGCCGAGTACCCTGCCTAAAAGTCCTTAATACCAGATGCAAATTTCATTCGAAATGCCGGAAGTAGCATCTCATTTCTACTCATAATATTGCTCATCCTTTCTATTGCAAGCATTGTTTCTTTCGTTTTATTCAGAGCTAAAAAATTAGGCGAAATGCCTCAGATACGAAAAATAACGAGATTAGGATTTTTAGGAACTCATGTCACATATTTAAACATATTATTCACATGTGTCTGTTATTTGATCCAACCATATATGAGCAGAGACTCAGGATTCGCAAACTCGTGCAGAATAGGTTCAATAATTATGATTATCGTAATAATCTTAGGTTGTGCAGGAGTCATCTATCACTTTTATAAAACTTATAACTCGGATGTACTGTAGCACTACTATACAATCAGATAGGGAATTCATTATTTACTTATTATATGTCAAGCATTCATATTCACATTTGGAGTAGGCAAGCCATTGATATGCTTGTCATTGATTGGGTTGTAAATCGGCTGGTTTCTTGTAAACTTCTTACTGTACAAGTACGGGTAAGGTGACAAGATCAACCACCATGTAAAATTTATCGTATCATCTTCCTGCATCATAATAGCCTATCTGATGTTGTCGCTATCAGGGAGTGTTCATTGGATAGCCATTGTGGTGATCGTATCAATAGTAGTATTTATATTGATTATATACTCAATATATCAAGTCGTGGGCTTGTACTATTCTCTATTTTTTAAGTAGAAGGTTAAAATCGAGTAAGATGCTCAGACCAAGGATAAGAAAATCAAATAAAATCAATAGACGGGTACTTAATTTTGACAGTGATTTTTTATTTTATAATAGACTTACTTATTATATTGAGTAATATTATATAATGGATAAGCTCAAAGAGATCATGGCTTTAAAGAAGCCTAAAGAAAAGGTCACCATCCAGAAGAACTAACTCGACAAACAGAAATAATAATTCAAGAGAAATCAACAAGAAGAAAAGAAGCAAAAAGATGAAGAGGAGAAGAAAAAATTATAATCAATCGAACAGTTCTATGGGAAGCCTAGAAAGTTAATTAAAAAATAATAGTAGTAAATGCCCCCAATGCCAGTGGACGAGGTCAAGTAAAAATTAAGAAAGCTGTACCAGCCTGCCACTTTATTTGGCTAAACTGCATTTCGTCGATATCAAAGATTACTCCAAGCCTAAAAATTCCATCAAGAACACCCGAACTAAGACATGAAATTGTATGATGAATAATTCATTAAAAAAATAAAGTAGAACTAATAGTACGAAGAACTGGATGCGAAATATCGTCATCTCTTGATTGAACCTAAAATCCTGAATGATCTCCAAACAAGAAAGAAAAAATAGACTATGATATTGGAAGAAAAAGAGAAAAGCATAAGTCAAATGTGCGATGAGATTTACCTATGGATTATTAAGGTTATCAAAGATTGGGGATAAATTTTAGATCAGAGGTACCATGATCATAGAAATCCTGATGTTCAGAAAAAGTTTCAATTGCTCGATGAAACAATTCATTAAATCAGTTCTTTTTATCAAGTCCTCAAGCACAGAAGTGGAGATAAAGATATGATTTAATCGATATATCATATAATGAATTGCTGTCTCATTCGATAGTTCGTTCAAGCCAACACGAGATACATCGAACTCTCTATTGGCAATGCTCCTTGGCCCATGGGAGTTGCTATGCTAGGGATAAGTGTGAGAAAAAATGTAGAGAGACTCTCCTATGTACTAGATAATGAAATTACTCGAAAGTGGATATTAGGAATAAAAAGAATAATAACAGTGAGCCAGTAAATGTACCCGAACGAGGAGAAAATAAAAATGGTTGGATACACAGTCCTGAAAATGACATGATAAAAATATTTGAACTTAAATATAAAAAATAATTGAATATGTAATATAATAGAGCATATTCAAGAATTGGTGTTTATGCTTTTCGAGAATGACTCGTTTCTTGTTTCATTTGATACGCTCTTTTCCTAATAATTTTCGCATTTAATTTGTTAAAAGGTTTTGCCCTCCAAGTATTAAATTGCACCCCATATTGTAGAGTACATGTAACTGCTTGAGTCCATGTTATAAAAAATTCCTTCCCCATACACTAATTTCAAGAATAGAAGATAGACAGATATTTATTCAATTTTGGTGGGCACTTTGGTCAGGACATATGCCACTATACCCAAAATATTGTCTCCATTTACTTCATAGATCTATCCTTTTTCGCATAGTTTATGATAGTTATCGATATCAATGCAAATGCTGTTTTTTATGTTTTACAATTGCTTGAGCATCATGAGCGGCTTCTTTCTCTCGCATAGTCCTGACATTTAAAAGATCGCACTAAAATAATGGCCTTCTATCCTGAGTTGCTCATCGATAGCAAAATCTTTGGGCTGCAATAATCCCATTGAAGAGTACGCTTTGATACCCTCCACATCAATTTTTAGAGGAACTCTACTTTTACTGATTATTTTCGAGATCGAGTTGAGCATATAGCCTTCATTGACTGCCCAAATTTAATTGATTATCAATGAGAAAACCCATTTTTCGTATTTCTTCTCCTACATGCCTGTGTACTCCATTATCCATTTCTTATATATTTTTAGGCATCCGTTAGCCAAAAATTGGCAAAACTACTTCAGTGACTTTCTTTGCATCTCTTATTTATCATCATACTATTTATCTGTGCTGCAGCTATCTTCGTTCTCCAAAAAGGCGACCAAAATGTCTGAGTATCGCTTGCATAAGACTCTGAATGGGTGGTATTGTTTATGGAGCTATTTGCAAATAAAATTTCCTGTATGCTTGACCCTGCCTTCAAGACTGTCCTCCTCTCTAAAGATTACTTAGTTGGGTTAATTAGAGACTCGCTGGTACTTAAATGTTTTTTTATCAAATTTTATGAGAACATTCTTGGATTCCCCTAATAGCTTCATCGTAGACCCTGTTGACTCTATCTCATGAAAAGGATATACTTAATAAATTTTCAGCGTTATTCGATCTTAAGGAGTTGAGTACTGTCAGTGCTGAAGTCAGGTCTTATTTTTTTACCTTGTACTCAATACAATCCATTAATAGATTTTTTATCGCTCGATTCATTTACTGCTTATTGAGTGCTTCGATAATTAAGTTTTTATATCGCTGATTTAGACTGGAATTACTTATTCTAAATGCGTAGCTACTTTCTCGACCGGATGATCATTCTTCCTTTTTTTTAGCTTGTCCACTGCTTTCAGAAATTAATCATTTGTCTTATTGTTTTTATTGCCCATCTGAGTAGAAATAAATCTATATTATAATAATGTGATGAAAAAATTATAAATTTAATCATTAACGTTCAATGAAAAAGATAACAAAAAAGCCCAACGCATAATAATAAAAAATTGCAATCGGAATGTCAGAATAGAATTTCAAAATTTATCTTCGAGTTAAACCCACTCATTCTAATGAGCCCAACCATCCAATACTTAAAATTTTGAACTCCAATAAAGTTTAGATCACCTCGCCATACTATACAATCAATTAGATTTAAAAAATCTATACTTATGAAGAAGTTTTCGATGAGTCTTTCAACAATTCCCAAGTTTTCGCTCAGACGATGATCCAGCCGATATCAAACGCTCTCCAAGGTTTTAACTCAACTGTATTTATTTATGGAATGACTGGGTCAGGAAAAACCTATACAATGTTCGGTAGCATAGGGAATGGAACTGCGACGGGGCTCAAAAATGAAGAGGAAGGCCTTGTTTCAATGACAATAGATTATATGTTTAATTAGATCCAAAAATAATCTCAAATTAAATCACAAATTGCAGTATCTTTTTATGAGATTTACAATGAAAATATAAAAGATTTACTTCAAGAATAACAACAATCACTCACAATCATGTAAGATCCGATCAGAGGTGTCTTTATCAATGGATTGGCCGAAGTAATGGCCGAGGATAAAAACCAAATAAAAGATGTGATAATATCAGGGATTTAAAGAAGAGCAATGAATGCAACCAGGTCCAACGAAGTCTCTAGTCGATCACATGCAATTTTACAGTTCGTTGTGAAAAGATATTTAAATTCATCATAAAAGTAAGCATCCGTCCTGGAATCCAAATTCTTTATGATCGATCTAGCTGGAAATTAAAAAACCTCCCACAATTAATCAAGAAGATTTATCGAAGGAGTGAACATCAATAAAAGTCTATTGACATTGGGAAAGTGTTTGAGTATTTTAGCATAAAAGAAAGCAGCTTATGTTCCTTTTCGAGACTCCAAGCTGACCCGAATCCTCAAGTAATCGCTGGGTGGAAACTCAAAAACTGTGATGATCGCTTGCATATCCTCATAGAAAAAGTTCTATGAGTAAACATTAAATACTTTAAAATACAGCTCGATAGCTAAAAAAATAAAGAACAAAGGTGTCAAGAACAACATCAAAATGATAGCAAAGGAGTAGATTCCTGATACAAGAAACTTTGTGAACGGAAAAGAACATATTCTCGCAGCAACAGGACCAGTCTAGAACAAAATAAAAAAAATACTCGCAGCCTTTCTCAACTCAGTCGAAATAAAGTTTAAGATAGAGAAACTTCAATAGGATTTATAAGTAAGTCGGAAGTAAAATGAAGATTTGCTGAGGACCGATGAAGCCGATTCAGAAATATGTAGGCATAACATAAAGAAAATTAATGAAACCCTTCAGCAACTTTTAAGACCATATGAAAAACATTTGTAGAAAGTGTAGTTAGCATATTAGTAATTGATGGTGAGCATAAATTAGATGTTGGGATAAAGAAGAAAAGATAAAGAGAATATCAACCCCAACTTATAAGTTCTACAATTGAAGCAGATTATTGCAGAGCAGAATAGAAAAATTCAACACTACGAACAAAAATTTAGCAACACTACTTCCATCATACAGCATCTGGAATCCGAGAATTTTGATTTTGAAAATATTCCCAATCAAAGTTTAGATTGTAAATAAACAATTACTCTCAATACTTTCAATAGCCCAAAAATACATAAATAAAATAGCGTACCTTCTTTAAATTCCTTCAATGCCAGTAGTATTAATAGGCCATCTCAAAGAAGTCAAAGTAAAAGCAAAAAGTTGACTCTTAATTTATTGGAAAGCGATGAAACGTTTCGATCTTCCACTATGAACCATTTGAATAGTTCAAATCGATCCTAGTGTTCTCTTATGGAAAAAAAAGGAATTAACAACAGGATGCAAAAAGAAATCGTAATTAATTTGAATGGAGAAAAATTGTAGAGAAGAAGTCATCAAAATAGTAAGGATTAATTCGTGAAACGTTTGAAATAGACTGAGAAAAAGGTGAAGGGTGTTTAATCAGAGGAGATCACTTCAATTTTAAAAGAACAATAAGTTCAAAGATATTAGTTAGGTAACGTATAAATGTCAATGATTCGCAAATTAAAATTCTTCCAAAGGGAAAAAAGTCTCTAGAAGAGTCATAGCTTGAGTAAAACACTGAATAGAAATCAGGAGTCGATAAAACTGTTAATGAAAAAAGTATGAAGCTCCCCGTAAATTAATGCTTTATTTTTTATTATTATGTTATTTCTATAACTTAAGATGACTTTTGAATCACAAGAAAATATTTCTGTCCTATCCAATATGTGAAAAATATCAAAAGAGTTTCACTGTAATTATAGTTGTGACAATATTAATTAAAATTCTTTTCTTAATCTCAATCTCAATAAACCACTCATAATATATTTTTAAACAGAAAAGTGAAAGCTGTTGTTTTTGAATATAATTTTCAGACCAGAAAGTGGTCCATTTTCAGTTCATATAAGGTTAACTTAAATGATAAAAGAGAATCAACTTCAAAAATCAGACATTTACCAATTTTTAATATAATAATTCTTTAAAAAATGTTGTTCTAGGGAACCCTCTATCAGTCAAATCATATGGGACCTTATCTTATCCTCTCTAAAATATAGGAGGGAGCACAATCAATGTTTATTATTGACTTAATGTAGAATTTTCTTGGCTCGGAACAAGGACAAGTTGTATGGATTGAAAGTTTACAAAAATGGCCATATTGGTAGAAAATTCTTCGAAAAGTAGACAAACATTCTCTGCTATATTGATGATGTACTAATTGTAAAGCCAGTATAAACATATGCATTTGATCCTACATGTTTAGATCATGTTCCTAAAACATTGACTCAGCCGTTCCTGGTGATGGAATATTTTCAAAATGGAGATCTTCGGAATTTCATGAATTCGGGATAAATTCCTGTGAAGGTTAGAAACCATTTGATTAAATGTATGGCCAAGTGTTTGCTGGCAATACAAATGTGCAATATAATTCACGGAGACATAAAACCATAAAATTTTTTAATCGATTAAAACTACAATCTGAAACTAATTGACTTCGGGGTGGCCATGAGGGTGGGGGAACAAAAATAATAGCTGGTGGGCACTATGAACTATATTGCCCCATAGATACATAAATCTAAAAATTATTCATATAAATCAGATATTTTCGCAGTCGGAGTCATTTGTTTTTAGCTTGTCTTCAGTGACAAACACACATTTCCTTTTAAATAAGCTAAATTTTCAGATGGGAACTTCCTTTTACTAAAGCAAAAAATGTACGATCGCTTTTGGTCCAAATTCAACCGCCTGTAGTTGGATGCGGGAATAAAGTTATTCTTACAAAAAATATTATCAGCAAACCCATAGTAACGCCCATCTGCAGCGTAAATCCTGAAATAAAACTGCTTTCAGGACAGTGCATCAGAAGAAGAATGTAGAATGTTCTTCGAGTAAGTCAAGCCATCACCTAAAACACCATGACTATCAGATAATAATACTTTTTGATTTTTTTTAATTTTAATTCGCATATTTCTCTTGGTCATTTTAAATTGTGAAAATTGCTAATTTTATTCATATCCATAAAGGATGAAATAATACATTAATTAAATGATTAATTATATTTATAATATAAACATTATCCTCAATGAATTTTATTATAATATTTTACTTTCTTTTCTTTCTCAGCACAGCTATGGACTTTCAATTCCCAATCACTTAGTATCCATCTATAGATAGTCTCAATTGTCGCTCTCTTACTCTGACGTTTTCGGGTGAACTACAGTCAATATCTAAATATTTAACACCCTTGATGAACGATCTTAAAAATAAATAACTAGTTCAGTGCTATTTAGTGCCAGACTCGATAGATAAAATAGAACCCAAGTATGATGGCGTCATTGTTGGAGGAACATTTGACTATTTACATATTGGACATCAAATTCTTTTGCTGACTGGGATCATGAAGGCTAAAAAAAAGATGATGATAGGTGTCACTGGCTAAAAAATGTTGTCAAAAAAGAAGAATAAATAATTATTGCAATCAATTTAGTATAGGAAGAAGCAAATATAAAATTACATAAAGAAAATAAAACCTTAACTCTAACTATAGATTGAGTAGATAAATGATCCTTTTGGCAGAGCTATCATCGTAACAGACTATCAAGCTATAGTTGTGTCAGCAGAGACAATCAAGGGAGGATAGAAGATAAATTAAATCAGAAGGGAAAACAATTTGGAAGAGCTTAATATTGAATTATGCGAGTTGGTCAGTTAAAATAATGAGATATCTTCAAAATTCTCAAGTAGTAGCATCAGGGAATACCTGTTAAGGAAGAATAAAATGACAATATAGCAGTTCAGTTGGTACAAGAAGCAATGGTATGATCTGAATGAGAGACTGGCTAAATTTTTGAAAGTAAATGCAAATGAACTGTACACGTAGACCTGGTGGAATCGGATAATAACCCAATATTCTGAATATTGGAGATTCTACCACACAAACTCACATATCTTTCAGCTTTTAGACTCATTTCAAAAAGATCCACATATTGAGAAACTCACTTAGTTATAATCGATTGTTGTATCAATTGCAATTTGGTTTCACGATGTAGAATATATGCCCTCGTCTAAAAATAACTAATAGTTAAGTGTTTAGACTGCTCTCGAATATTTACGGGGTTTGGGCCAAGGTGGACTATAGTTATTAGCTGAAATGA
>ERZ724506.329-NODE-329-length-17397-cov-11.251759_pt1 | contig 17397 bp, 11 predicted proteins | sample MGYA00376039_ERZ724506 | MGnify/ENA primary metagenome ERZ724506 (study PRJEB28724, sample SAMN07190887) | wastewater metagenome | isolation source: effluent of sewage treatment plant in Hong Hong | place: USA: Christiansburg, Virginia | collected 2016-03-01 ... | reverse complement strand
GCTCCCACTGCTTCCAGCATCAACACGACTGAACCTTCGCTCACACGGTCGCCGAGCTTGATTTTCAATTCCTTCACCACCCCTGCGTGGCTGCTGGGAATTTCCATCGAGGCTTTATCGCTCTCCACGGTCATCAGGCTTTGATCCACGGCAATGGTATCGCCCGCTTTCACGAGCAATTCAATCACCGCCACATCCGAAAAGTCGCCAATATCGGGAACCCGAACTTCAATAAGGGACATCGTAAATTCTCCTTGCGTATGGGGTGTGTTCCGAATTAGGCGTACAGCGGGTTAATGGCTTCGGTTTGGATGCCATATTTTTCAATCGCCTGCGCGACTTGCACGGCGGGAATACGCCCCTCATCCGCCAGCGATTTGAGCGCCGCAACCACGATGTAATGGCGGTTAATCTCGAAGTGTTCGCGCAGTTTGAAGCGGAAATCGCTGCGGCCGAATCCATCCGTTCCCAGCACTTTGTAGGTGCGACCGGATGGAATGAAGGCGCGGATTTGCTCGCCGTAGTTTTTCATGTAGTCGGTCGAGCAAATCACGGGGCCAGCGTGGGGCGCGAGTTGCTGTGTAACGAACGATTGGCGCGGCGTTTCCAGCGGATGCAAGAGATTCCAGCGTTCGCAATCTTGCCCCTCGCGTGCCAATTCGTTGAAGCTGGGGCAGCTCCAGACGTTCGAGCCGATGCCCCAATCCACCGCCAACAATTGCTGTGCCGCCAACGATTCGCGCAGAATCGAACCCGAACCCAGCAACTGCACGTTATGCAAAAGCTGTGGGCCTTCCTTGCACACATACATCCCTTTGATGATTTGCTCTTCCGTGCCTTCGGTCAGGCCGGGCATGGGGTAGTTTTCATTCAGCAAGGTGATGTAGAAGTAAACATTCTCTTGGCGTTCCACCATGCGTTTCAAACCGTGGTGCAGAATCACCGCCACTTCGTGGGCAAAGGTCGGGTCGTAGCTGATGCAGTTTGGAATCGTGCCCGCCAGAATGTGGCTGTGTCCATCTTCGTGCTGCAAGCCTTCGCCGTTGAGCGTAGTGCGTCCCGATGTGCCGCCCAACAAGAAGCCCCGCGCCTGCATATCGCCCGCTGCCCATGCCAAATCGCCAATGCGCTGGAATCCGAACATCGAGTAATACACGTAAAACGGAACCATGATCCGGTTATTGGTCGAATACGAGGTTGCCGCCGCGATCCAGCTCGCCATACCGCCGGCTTCGTTGATGCCTTCTTGCAGGATTTGTCCGGCTTTGTCTTCGCGGTAGTACATCACCTGATCTTTATCGACTGGCGTGTAAAGCTGACCTTTGGGGTTGTAAATTCCGATTTGGCGGAACAAACCTTCCATGCCGAAGGTACGTGCTTCATCGACCAAAATCGGCACGACCCGTTCGCCCAAGGCTTTATCGCGCAACAACTGCGTGAGGAAACGCACATAGGCTTGCGTGGTGCTGATTTCGCGGCCTTCGGCGGTGGGTTCTAGCACGGCCTTGAATGTTTCCAACGACGGCACGGTGAAATGCTCATCGGCTTTGCTGCGGCGGTGCGGCAAATAGCCACCCAGCGCGGCACGGCGTTCGTGCAGATAGCGCATTTCGGGCGTATCGTCAGCGGGCTTGTAGTAGGGGAGCTTGTGCAACTCGCTATCGGGAATCGGGATATTGAAGCGGTCGCGGATGTATTTAATGTCTTCATCCGACAGTTTTTTGGTTTGATGCACGGTATTCCGCGCCTCACCCGCCTTGCCCATGCCGTAGCCTTTGACGGTTTTAATCAGCAACACGGTCGGCTGGCCTTTGTGCGCGTTGGCGGCGTGGAAAGCAGCGTAGACTTTTTCCGGCTCATGCCCACCACGGCGCAGATCGGCGATTTCGTCATCGGTCATGTGTTCGACCAATTTCAGCGTTTCAGGGTAACGCCCAAAGAAGTTTTTGCGCGAGAAAGCACCATCGTAGGCTTTATAGGCTTGGTAATCGCCGTCCAGCACTTCCATCATCAACTGGCGCAGTTTTCCGGTTTTATCGCGTGCCAGCAATTTGTCCCAGCCCGCACCCCACAGCAGTTTGATAACGTTCCAACCCGAGCCTCGGAATTCGCCTTCCAACTCTTGCACGATTTTGCCGTTGCCGCGCACGGGGCCATCCAAGCGTTGCAGGTTGCAGTTCACCACGAACACGAGGTTGTCCAGATTTTCCCGCGCCGCCAAACCAATCGCGCCCAAGGATTCGGGTTCGTCCATCTCACCATCGCCGCAGAACACCCACACTTTGCGGTTTTCCGTATTCGCAATACCGCGTGCGTGCAGGTACTTCAGAAAACGCGCTTGGTAAATCGCCATCAACGGCCCCAAGCCCATCGACACGGTGGGGAATTGCCAAAATTCGGGCATCAATTTGGGGTGTGGGTAGCTCGACAAACCTTTTCCATCCACCTCTTGGCGGAAATGATCCAATTGATCGACCGTCAAGCGGCCTTCCAAGAAGGCGCGGGCGTAAATCCCGGGGGCGCTATGACCCTGAATGTAGAGCAAATCGCCACCATGATTGGGGCTTTCGGCGTGCCAGAAATGGTTAAACCCTGCGCCCAGCATCGAAGCCAGCGACGCAAACGACCCGATATGTCCCCCCAAATCGCCACCGTCGGCTGGATTCAAGCGATTAGCCCGCACCACCATCATCATGGCGTTCCAGCGCATATACGCACGCAGACGCTTTTCAAAAGCGATATTGCCAGTGCAGTGCGCTTCTTGATCCGGTTCAATGGTGTTCACGTAGCCGGTGTTGGCGGAAAACGGCAGGTCGATACTGCTTTGACGCGCGTGTTCGAGCAGTTGCTCCAACAAAGCGTGGGCGCGTTCTGGCCCTTCGTTTTCGATAACGGCGGATAGGGCATCCAGCCATTCCTTGGTTTCTTGGTGGTCAATATCGCTGCCCACATCGGCGATAGGGTCAATTTTCTCTGGCATGGTTTGTCTCCTGCAAATGAGAGGTTTTGGGGGGGAATTTTTCTATCCATTCATTTTTACACAGGATTTTTGAAATTTCAAGTTGTGCATCATGATTTTGTAATGTGAAATTACGGAAGGGATTATTGCTTCGATTTACACTCCCCACCATGTACTTTTCAACCCAACTTCAGCGCATTCGCACATGGTGGCATCGCCAAAACCCGCAGCGGCAGGATCGGTTGGCGATGTTGGCTCCGGTCGGGGCGGTATTGCTATTTTTGATGTCGGTGGTGGCGGCACTCGTTTTCTTCCACGTCGATGAAACCGCCCAAGAACAACAAGCCGTGCGGCGGGGTGTGGAATATGCCCAGCAAAATCTGCGCCTACGTCTGCGCGAACACCAAGAACAGTTGGTGCGTGTGGCACGAGAAATCACCAGCAAAGAATCCAGTGCCGAAGGATTCAACGCCCGAGCCTTCCATTTGATCCAGCAGTACCCCGAAATACAAGGGCTAACGTGGTTTGACGAGCAGCAGCGTGTGAAATACACCTCAGGCGGTAGCACCCTGCAATCAGGGGGAGAGGCTTCAGAAGCCGTGGCGAATGCCTTAAAGCAAGTGTGGGAGACACAAGCCCCGCTTTCTTTATTACCGCCTCCAGTAGCGGGGAGTACGCAATTCGTACAACTCTATATCCCGTTGATCACGCGGAATCATGTGGTCGGTGTGCTGTTGGCCGAATGTCCTGTTGGGGCGTTGTACCTGTACGGCATCCCGCACGATGTGGCATCCCGTTACGCCATCGCGCTCTACGACACCAAGAACCATTTATTAGCAGGGAGTGCCATTGCATCCGTTCACAGCCCCCACGTACACACCATGCACATGGATTTGAGCAATGAACGCATCCTCATTTTGGGGCAGGTCTATCCGACGGCGCGGGGTGGAATGTTCCATAACGGATTATTTTGGCTGGTGGTCACCCTCACCATTTTGACGGCGTGGATGCTCATCGCCAACTGGCAACACACCCGTCGGCGGATGCAAACCCAGCAGGTATTGGAACAAGAAACCGCTTTTCGGCGTGCCATGGAAAACTCCATGCTGACCGGAATGCGGGCGATGGATTTTCAAGGGCGCATCACCTACGTGAATCCCGCTTTCTGCCAAATGACGGGTTGGAGTGAAGAAGAATTGGTCGGTGCGTTACCACCCTTTCCCTACTGGCCCGAACGGGATAAAGACCGGTTGCACCAGTTGCTTACCGATGAACTCAATGGCATGACCAACCCCAGCGGCATCCAAGTACAAGTCAAACGCAAAAATGGGGCTTTGTTTGATTCACGGCTCTATGTGTCGCCGCTGGTGGATGCCACGGGCAAGCAAACGGGCTGGATGACTTCCATGACCGATATTACCGAACCCAACCGCGTGCGCGACCAGCTTGCCGCATCGCACCAGCGTTTCACGACCGTGCTGGAGGCGTTGGATGCGTCTATCTCGGTCGCACCCTTGGGGGGCAATGAAATTTTATTTGCCAACAAACTCTATCGCCAATGGTTTGGAGCCGAGGTCAATGGGCATTTACAGCTCTTGGTGCAAGCGGGTTCGGTACACGATGAGGCACACGATCATGTCGATTTTTTAGCGGGCTTACCGCTGGCGAATTTATCCGACTCCGATGGCGGCGGGGATACTGAGATTTTCATCCCCGCTTTAAGCAAATGGCTGGAAGTACGTTCGCGTTATTTGAGTTGGGTCGATGGGCGATTGGCGCAAATGGTCATTGCCACCGACATCACCGCGCGACGGCTTTCCGAAGAACAAGCCGCCATTCAAGCCGAACGCGCCCAAACCGCCAGCCGCTTGATCACGATGGGGGAAATGGCCTCCAGCGTCGCCCACGAATTGAATCAACCGCTGACTGCCATCAACAATTATTGCAACGGCATGGTTTCCCGCATTCGCGCTGACCAAATCACGCAAGAAGATTTGCTCAATGCCTTGGAGAAAACCGCACGCCAAGCGCAACGGGCGGGGCAGATTATTCACCGCATTCGCACCTTCGTGAAGCGCAGCGAACCCAATCGCACGCCGTCCGAAGTCACGGTGATTGTGAATGAAGCGATTGAATTGGCAGAAATTGAAATGCGCCGCTTCAATGTACGTTTCAGCCATTACGTGGCGGCACGCTTGCCCCTTTTGATGGTCGATCCAATTTTGATCGAACAAGTGCTTATCAACCTGCTGCGCAATGCCGCGCAGTCGATTCACATGGCGCACCGCCCGCGTTCTGATCGCAATATCGAGTTACGGGTCGTTCCCAAAATGGTCGATGGCAAATCCACCATCGAATTTACCGTGCAAGATTCAGGGCAAGGGCTGTCGAGCGAAGTGCAGGAGCGGCTCTATGAAGCGTTTTTCTCCACCAAGGCCGATGGAATGGGCATTGGCTTGAGTTTATGCCGTTCCATCATCGAATCGCACCGAGGACGTATGAATGCCGAGAACCTCTACAATGGCACGGATATATCGGGCTGTCGGTTCTCCTTTTGGATACCGGTTGTTGCTTAGGAAAGTGTCATGAGTTTAATTCCCAAAAAAGGGACGGTTTACATCGTTGATGACGATGAAGCCGTCCGTGATTCCATCCAGTGGCTATTAGAAGGCAAAGGCTTTAGGGCGCGTTGTTTTGACTCCGCAGAATCATTCCTCAACCGCTATGACCCCCGCGAGGTGGCGTGCTTAATTGCCGACATTCGCATGAATGGCATGAGTGGATTGGAGCTGCAAGATCGCTTGATCGCCATGCGTTCCCCCCTTCCCATTGTTTTCATCACCGGACATGGTGATGTGCCGATGGCAGTGGACACCATGAAAAAAGGCGCGATGGATTTCATCCAGAAACCCTTTCATGAAGAACAGTTGGTCGAGCTGGTCGAACGCATGTTTGCCCATGCCAAAGAGTCGTTTGCCGATTCACAAAGTGCCGCCAGCCGCGATGCACTGCTCTCCAAACTCACGCTGCGGGAATCGCAGGTGATGGAGCGCATCGTCGCCGGTCGCCTCAACAAACAAATTGCCGACGATTTGGGCATCAGCATCAAAACCGTCGAAGCGCACCGTGCCAACATCATGGAAAAGCTCGGAGCCAATACCGTTGCCGATTTATTGCGTGTTGCACTCGGCGCGACCATTCCCAAACCTTAAAAATTTTTGACCTTTGAACGCATGAATTCCCCTGCCCAACTGATTGATGGAAACGCCCTTTCCCAGCAACTGCGTGCCGAGGTTGCACGCCGCACCGCAGCCCTCGTAGCCCAAGGTATCACCCCGGGTTTGGCGGTGGTGTTGGTGGGGGACAATCCCGCCTCTCAGGTCTATGTCCGCAACAAAGTGAAAGCCTGTACCGATGCGGGTTTGCATTCGGTACTGGAAAAGTACGAGGCCACGCTCTCAGAAGCCGATTTGCTCGCCCGTATCGACGCGCTGAACAACGACCCCACCATCCACGGCATTTTGGTGCAATTGCCGCTGCCACCGCACATTGATGCGCAAAAGGTGATCGAATCCATCTCCCCCGCCAAAGACGTGGACGGTTTCCACGTTGCCAGCGCGGGTGCGCTCATGGTAGGGCAACCCGGATTCTGGCCTTGCACACCCTATGGCTGCATGAAAATGCTGGAAAGCATCGGCTACCCACTACGCGGCAAACACGCGGTGGTGATTGGGCGCAGCAATATCGTCGGCAAACCGATGGCGCTCATGTTATTGCAACAAAATGCCACCGTCACCATCTGCCACAGTGCCACGCCCAATTTGAAGGCCATGACGTTGCAAGCCGATGTCATCGTAGCCGCTGTGGGTAAGCGCAACATTTTGACCGCCGACATGGTCAAACCCGGTGCGGTGGTATTGGATGTGGGCATGAACCGCAACGATGAAGGCAAACTCTGCGGCGATGTGGATTTTTCTGGTGTGCGCGAAGTGGCGGGTTACATCACCCCCGTTCCGGGTGGCGTAGGGCCGATGACGATTACCATGCTGTTGGTCAATACCTTGGAAGCTGCCGAGCGCGTTCCCCACAACCCGCTGCTGGATACCGCGCAGTTGCCTCGCTTTGATGCCATCCGCCCCGAACACGTTACCCCCGGGATGAAGGCGCTGCTGGCGCAGGCCGATGCCGCTTTGGAAACCGTCACCGCTGCCGATTTTCCAGCGGAATGGACAGCCATTTCCCGCGTACTGGATGTGGCCACCGAGCGACTCAGCACCGCATGGAGTGCGGTCAATCACCTGAATTCGGTTGCCGATACCCCTACGCTGCGTGCCGCCTACAACGCTACCTTGCCCGCCGTTACCGAATTTTGGACACGTCTGGGTGCGGATGAGCGCCTGTACGCCAAATACAAAGCGATTGAACCTTCTACCCTGAATGCCGAACAGCGCCAAGCCCACCACAACGCCATGCGCAATTTCGTGCTGGGTGGTGCGGAACTGGTGGGCGAACCCCGTACCCGTTTTGCTGAAATTCAAGAATTGCAAGCCGCACTCGGTCAAAAATTCAGCGAGAACACGCTGGATGCTACCGATGCCTTCGCCTACTACGCAACCGCCGAAGATGTGCAAGGCATCCCCGAAGATGTGCTGCAATCCACACGCGCAGCCGCCCAAGCTGACGGCAAGGAAGGCTACAAACTCAGCCTGAAAATGCCCTGCTACCTGCCCGTGATGCAGTTTGCCCACAGCAGCGAACTGCGTGCCAAACTCTACCGCGCCTACGTGACCCGCGCGTCCGAGCAAGCCGATGAAAGCCAACACGGATGGGACAATACCTCCGTCATTCACCACATTCTTGGCTTACGGCAAGAAGAGGCAATGCTGCTGGGTTACCCGAATTTTGCATCGCTCTCGCTCGTACCGAAAATGGCTTCATCGCCCGATGCGGTCGTTTCGTTCTTGCGCGATTTGGCAAAAAAAGCCCGTCCCTTTGCCGAGAAAGATTTGGCCGATTTGCGCCAATTCGCCGCTGAAAACCTGAATATCCAAAATCCCCAAGCATGGGATTGGGCGTACATCGGCGAGAAACTCAAAGAAGCGCGTTACGCCTACAGTGAGCAAGAAGTCAAAGAATACTTCACCCTGCCCAAAGTGTTGGACGGTTTATTCCGCATCGTTGAACGCTTGTTTGATGTGCGGATTCAAGAAGAATCGGCTTCGGTTTGGCATTCGGATGTGAAGTTTTACCGCATTGAACGCAATGGAACACTCGTAGGCCAGTTCTACCTTGATCCCACCGCCCGCAATGGTAAACGCGGCGGTGCGTGGATGGATGTGGTGCGTAGCCGCTGGCTGCGTCCTGATACCGGACAACTGCAAACACCCGTCGCGCATTTAGTCTGCAATTTCGGCGAAACCCTGTTGTCACACGATGATGTGATTACCCTGTTCCACGAATGCGGGCATGGTCTGCACCACTTGCTCACCCAAGTGAATGAAATGGATGTAGCGGGTATCTCCGGCGTGGAATGGGATGCAGTGGAATTGCCCAGCCAGTTCATGGAAAACTTCTGCTGGGAATGGAGTGTGCTGGAACACATGACCGCCCATGTCAAAACCGGTGCGCCACTCCCCCGCACCCTGTTCGACAAAATGCTGGCAGCGAAGAATTACCAAAGCGGCTTGCAAACCCTGCGCCAAATCGAATTTTCCCTATTCGACATACTGCTGCACAGCGAACACACACCCGCCGATGATTTCCTGCCCCTGCTAACCCAAGTGCGCGATGAAGTAGCCGTGATGCACCCACCCCTGTGGAGCCGCACCGCCAACACCTTTACCCACATCTTTGCGGGGGGATATGCAGCGGGTTACTATAGCTACAAGTGGGCAGAAGTGTTGAGTGCCGATGCCTATGCCGCTTTTGAAGAAACCACCGATGCCAGTGGATTGCCCAGTTCTGAAACCAGTTTGCGTTATCGCCAATGTATTCTGGAAGCGGGCGGAAGCCGTCCAGCGATGGAATCATTCAAAGCGTTTCGGGGGCGCGAGCCTTCATTGGATGCACTCTTACGCCATCAAGGTATGACGCAATGAAAAAATTGGGGACGCTTGTAGGAACGCTGGGATTGATTTGTTGGGGTATGGTGTCCATGCACGCCCATGCCCAATCGCTGTATCGCATCGTCGCACCCGATGGAACGGTAACGTACTCCGATCGCCCCCTTGCCACCGGAGCCGCTCCTCTGACCAAGGCAAATGCCAATGCAAATGCAAATGCAAATACCACCACACTACCGTATCAACTGCGGCAAGCGGTGGGTAAATATCCGGTCGTGCTGTATTCCGGTAATTCTTGCACGCCGTGTGATGGGGGACGCAGCCTGCTCAATGCACGCGGCATTCCCTTCACCGAACGCACCGTCACCACGCGAGACGATGTGGACGCGCTCAAGCAGCAAATGGGGGACGATAGTCTGCCGTATCTCACCGTAGGGAAGCAAAAACTGCGGGGATTTGCGAGCGATGAATGGCAGCAATACCTCAGTGCAGCGGGTTATCCCACACGCTCCACACTACCAACGGGTTACAAGAATGCCGAGCCTTCGCCCTTGGTTGCCGTGAAAAAGCGGGAAGAACCCAAACCCCAAGAAATCGCGCCCGAACCCAGCCCAGTGGAGGAAGCACCGGCTCCCCCCGCTGATCCTAATAAGCCACGCGGTTTTGTTTTTTAGGGGCGACTTGACCCGAAAAAAGATGCCGTAAATCCAGAACCGCCAACGCCTCTTCTTCATACATCAGAAAGGCGCTTGCGACCTCCCGCCAAGGCGAGAGACTGGATGGGGCTGGACAGCCTTGATCGGTGGCAATGCTAATGCGCACTGGTGGCTCGATCAACATCAAAGCACCCAGCTGGGGCGTAGCACCTGCTTGCAGTTGATACCCCACCAACACTGCTGTATTACCCGAATCGGGCATTGCATCGGCAGTGAGCCATGCACCCATATCCCATATCGGGATAATTCGATTTTGCCAATTCAGTACCTTGCTGCAATGCGAAGGCGTTTGGGGAATGGTTTGCGATGTTGCCTCTGGAATCAAATGCAGCAATTCACGCCATCCCACGACAGCACGGTTTTGGTTTCCAAAGTTCAGCAACCACGCATCCCACTTCATAGCATTCCTTTCGGCATCAAAGCAAGCGACAGGTGCTGGGCCGATGTCACGCAAAACACTTCGTGGCCATCGGTTGCCAGTTGCTCAAAAGGCTGAGAGGGACAACGCATCGCCAATGGAACGGGGGAAAACAGCAAACGATTACGGTCTGCCATCACCATCTCTGAACACAATACCCCAAAATCTTGCCCATGGTGATCCGTCAACACCGCACAAACCGGTAAATCGGTGCGCATGACCGACAACCATTCCAACCCATCCGTACAACAAAACACCGGACACGGCGGATGGCCGGGAACGGTCACCCACCCTACACCGCGAGCTGGGGATTTGGGTCGCACATCGACATCGAAAGCCAGTTCCAGAATACGCACATCGGCACGCGGAAGCAGCAAACGGGTTGCACCCAGACGCAAAAAAGCAAACTCAGCAGAGTTGCGGTGGATGGGATGCGTGGGGTTCATGGATTCAACACCTATTGGTCACCTGTTTAAGAACCCGTTAATTGGGCGAGGTGTTCCAATAAATCTTCCTCACTAAACGGTTTCGTGAGGTAGACATTCACACCCGCTGCCTTGGCCTGACTACGGTGCTTCTCGGTAGAGCGCGAAGTAATCATGATGATAGGGATATGTGCCATATCAGCCTGCGCCCGAACGTGCGCGGTCAAATCCAAACCATTCATGCGCGGCATTTCCATGTCCACCAACAAGATGCTAGGCTTCCACTTGGTCAGGATTTCAATCGCCTCGATGCCATCGATCGCACCCCGCACGTCAAACCCCGAATCTTTCATAAACTGGATGGTTGCACGCCGTGCGGATAAAGAATCATCCACCACCAAGGCGGTGCGCCGCAAGGCCGCTGCACGTCCACCATCGTTTCGGGCATCGTGCAAACCACCGACATGGTGCGAATGAACGGTTTGGCGAGTCGGTTTACGGATCAGCTCCGGAATGTCAATCACGGCTACCACGCTACCATCACCCAAAATGGTTGCACCCACTACACCGTGGGGCTTGGGTACAAAACGCCCCAAACCTTTCACCACCAAGTTGCGGCTATCCATAATCTGCTGTACCCGCACCGCACGCACCAAGCCCGTATCGTCTTTGACCAACAGGGCGGGGAATCCCCCGTCTTCGGTTTCGTCCACCGCCTTGGTATCAATAAAGTTCAGGAGTTTATCGAGGTGCATCAGCGGCAACAACTCGTTGCCCATGCGGAAAAATTGCTGCGAACCAACGAGCTGTAATTCATTCGGCATCACATAACGAATGTCTTGAACACCGTAGCTGGAAACCGCAAATGTCTGTGTTTGGGCAGTCACCAAAAGCGCATGGGTCGAAATCAGGGTGGCTGGTAGATTCAATACCACTTCCAAGCCCCGTCCGCGCTCAGACCGCAGTGTCAAACCACCCTTGAGTTGCAACACGCGGCTATACACCACATCCAAACCCACGCCACGCCCTGATACCTGCGTGGGTTCATTGCGTGTCGAAAATCCGGGAGCCAATACCAAACGCACCAATTCATCCTCTGGCAGGCGTGCATCGGGTGCAATCAAGCCATTATTTTGTGCTTTACGGCGCACGGCATCCACATCCACGCCCGCACCGTCATCCCGACAGCGCACCACGATCTGATTGCCTTCCCGCAGGAATTGCAAAACGATATGCCCTTCGCCATTTTTACCCGCCGCCAAACGCTTTTCGGTGGATTCAATACCGTGATCAATCGCGTTACGCAGCATGTGCATCAAGGGGTCTACCAACTCATTCAAGATGTTGGCATCCACCATCGTGTCAGCACCCAGCACCGTAAGAGCCACTTCTTTTTCCACCAAACGGCTGGTTTGCCGCACCGAGCGTTGCAAGCGCGAGACAATGGTGGACACGGGCAACATCCGCAAACGCATCATGGCGTTTTGCGTTTCGTCGTGCAAACGGTTTTGGACGTTCACCACCTCCGCCAGTTTGCTCAACTCGGTTTTAACTTGCGCTGAAAATTCGTTGCTATCGGTCGCCACTTCAATGAGCTGGCGGCTGATGGTGTGCAATTCGCTGTAATGTTCAAATTCCAGCGGGTCAAAATCTGCACCGTGCTGGCTGGTGTGGCTTCCCTCTGTGAGGCCGCGCATATCCACTTGCTGCTCCAACTTGGCAGCGAGCTGGAGAAACACCTTGTTTTGCTCCTGAATATCCCGATTTTGATGTTCCAAACGCTGCAAACGCTCACGCACTTGACCCGTCGAAATAATCGTTTCACCCACCAAGCGCAGCAATTCATCAATCAGGCTCGCCGATACCCGAACCATGCTTTCCGTGGTTCCACCGGCTGCTCCCGCTTCGGGGGCTGGAGAAGGTGCAGCGGCTTGGAGCTGTGCTGCAAGTGGTTCTATCGATTGTTTCACAGTAGAAACAACGGGCGTATCGTCTTCTGGAATCCCTTCATGGTCGATACGATTCGCCCAATCCAAGACTTCTTGCAAAATATCCAGTGCCTCATCGGGGGCAGGGCCATTGGCGGCAACCGCCTCACTCATCGCTTCCAAACAATCGCCTGCATGAACCAACATCTGCGCCATATTGCGACCGGGTAAGACATGGTGCTTACTCAACGCCACAAAAATATCTTCCACATGGTGCGTTAAGTTGGCGATACCCTTGATACCGACGGTATTCGCAGCGCCTTTGAGGGTGTGTGCAGCACGTTTGGCAACGTCAATATCCGCAATCGTTCCATTGCCCGTCGCAATATGCTGAATAGCTGCCGTAAAGTCGGCGGTCTGCATCGGTAATTCTTGCAACAACCCATCCAACAAATCCTGATTGATGTCATCAGGAATGGCCAGAGACACGTCTTCAGGATGGGCTTGCGCCTGCCGTGCGGGAAGCGAATCGATCTCACGGGTCACACGCACCCGAGGTAACGCAGACTGTAGCCGGTGCAATTCCAGCGCGGGACATATATCGCCCCACGTATCCCCTCGCACAATCTCCAACAAACCTTCAGCCGCGCTGCTATCTGTAGGCGCGGCAAGGTATGCCAGAACCGCCATCGGCATCAAAGACAATACCGAATGTTGCACCGAGGTTAAGCCCAACCCGCCGCTACTCGCTACACAACCGTGCAACAGGTCAAACCATGCTTTCAAGCTGGGCAAACCGACTGCATCGCTGGCAATGCTCAGACGCTCCACCAATTCGACATAGTTAGCGAATGCTTCCATGCTCTCTTCGGTTGGCTCTTGCTCGGTGTTGTTGATGGCTGCGAGCAAATGCTCTAGCTCAGGACACAGGCGGGTAATTTCCCCCGCCAGCATATCAATCAGCTCCTGCGTGATGGATTGTTCCTCTATCGGCTGCTCTACCGATGAAGCCACCTCTGTAGGAATTGCTTCTATTTCAATAGCATCTACTTCTGCATCATCAAGGGCTACAGCCGCATCCGCATCCGCAACGGCATTTACCTTATCGGCCAGCAAAACCTCACGCAGGCTGTCTCGATAATCGGCTGGCAAAGGCAAAGGCCATGCGTCGGAGCCGAGGCAATCCAAAAGCACATCTACGGTTTCGGGTGCGGTATCGGCATCGGCTGCTTCATACGCCTGTGCCAGTGGAACAAAAAACTCCAGTACATCCTCTTGGACGGGCTGCGCTTGCTCTACCCGCTCCATCAACAGAGGGATATTTTGCTGAACAACCATGCAGACCTCCTGCATACCCAGCAACCCTTGCTGTTCTGCCGCAGCGAGAATCTCGGCTACTGAGTTGTTCAAGTTGTTCAGAATTTCCAAATCCACGGTATTCCCTTCAGGATTAGGCTTTCATTACGCCGGTAGTTTGAAAACGCGAACCGATCCCAGCAACGCCCGTGCGTACTCCACCAGATTCTCGGTTTCCACAGACTGCTCCGTCAATTCCTGACTGGTTTTCTCCGTACTCTTACGAATCTCGGCGGAACGCACCAGCAATTCATTCGACAACTTCGCCTGTTCATGGGAACTCGCGGCAATCTGGCGCACCGAATCCACCAAGTCAGCGGTTGTGGTTTGGGTCAGTTTCATTTGTTCACCCGCCTGTTCGGCCAATCGTGAACCATCCACCACCTGACTAATCGCGGAGTTCATGGTCGTTACCGTATCCGCTGTTTCCATTTGGATGTTGTTAACCAGCGTGGCAATTTGCGCCGTTGCTTGACGTGAGCTTTCCGCCAGACGCTGCACCTCCTCCGCAACCACCGCGAAGCCGCGACCCGCTTCACCCGCAGAGGCCGCGTGCATGGACGCATTCAACGCCAAAATGTGTGTACGTTCCGCGATGGTGTTAATGATGCCCACCACAGAAGAAATTTCCTGCGAACGTTCACCCAAACGCTTAATCCGTTTTTCCGTCTCGCGGATGGTTTCACGGGTGCTGTTAATACCGGTCACCGTTGCACTCACCGTACTCAACGCCACTTGGGTCGTTCTAATCGCGTTATCGGCTGCGGCATTCGCAATTTCCGCCAGTTTCTCAATACGCGCCATACCATCCGCCGCAACTTGCAGCTCTTCGGAGGTTTTCATCACCTGCTCGCGTTCGGTTTGAGCGGTAATCAACACGGTATCCGACTTCTGCTTCACACGCAAAGAAGCGCTGGTTACGTCCGCAGAAATATCCGTTACCTGTTGCAAAACTTTGGCGGTTTCTAGCGACAACATATTCAACGCATCAGCCACCGCACCCGTAATATCTTCCGCAACAAACACCTTGGCGGTCAAATCTTTTTGCGATAGTTTCGCCACACCGTGCAGCAAGTTAATAATGGATTCGTTCAACTGCTCATTTTCTTCTCGAACACGATTCGCCACCGATTCACGCTGATCCACCATTGCATCGAACTGACGCGCCAACTCACCAATTTCATCTCGGCTATCCAAGTTGGCACGCACGGAGGTATCACCCTGTTCCAGCTTCGCAATAACGTTTTCCAAGTGTTCAATAGGACCCGTAATCGTTCGCACGATGGCAAACGCGACAACCGAACCCACAATAATCAAAAGCAACATGACTGCCGCGATCTGAAACTGCTGCTGGCGCAAGGACGCTACGTTAGCACGCAGCAAATCCCCCAATGTAGCAACCGCTGCATCAGATAAAGCAAATTGTGCATCCAGTGCCTTGGTCATATTTGAAAAATAATCTGGTGCAGAATAACTGGGTGCTGGCGGATTTATAATTTCTTTAGTCGCCAAATCCAAACCTTGTTTGGTAGCTTCAAAAGAAGCAGCCAAAGGAGCTTGCAACGCACTTTGGATATTAGGGTTAACTTTACCGGCCCTATTCAAATGCTCTTGAGAGGCATTCATCGTAGAACGCACACGTTCCGCCATAGTGCTTAACCGCGTCAAGTTAGCCACTGTATGAACAGCCTCAGCCGATTTCTTATTTTCACGCAAAATAGCACTTTGCGACAAAACATCTGTACCGAATCCACGCATCTGCGCCGTAAATTCCACCATCTGTGGAATCGCAATATAAGCAGCCCTACCTAAATAGTAGTTATCTGCATTCGCTTCAACGGAAATTTCATAATAATCACCAATATTTTCCAAAATCCATAAAACATCCATCACCATTTGGGTATGGCCTGCAAAAGACTCCGCCGCATTAATCGATTTATTATCAAGGTCTTTAGACAACTTCGCCCAGTCTTTTTTTACTCGATTCCATCGTTCTTGTATATCACTACTGGTAATCGATGCAATATCCTCATCGAATGTTGCTATGGCTTGATCCAATGCAGCACGTACTGGAGGAAGTTGTTCGCCCATCTGTTGATTACCACCCATCACAGCAGCGGTCAATCCACGGTGAATCTGGATGGGTCTGACCACAGCCAGCGCACTCTTGGTTGGCTTCAGACCTGTAAGTTCCTTACTGGCGATGGAAACATGAGCCTGTGTTGCGTTGAAAAATTCATAGATTGGCATCAACGTCATCGCAATAGCAATGCACCCGAGAATGAGAAATTTCTGCGGCAACCTAAATCTTGAAAAGAACGAAGCATTGGTTTTCATAAGTTACTTTCTCATTTAAAAACGGGGATACCAATACAATTTATAAATTCGATATGAACAGAAGCCATTTTCTCTAGCCCGCTTTCTGCAAAAAGCTCTCGTAATCAAATTCAAGCCATACTTCGTTATTGGATATAAAAGCCGATGCCACAGCATGTGCCAGCCATTCAGGGATACCTTGGATACGGTTTGTTTTTTGGGGATTGACAACTGCCAATGGATGGCCATCAATGATAAATCCGGCTACCGACTCCCCCTTACCCAAAACCAAAATCATACTCCCCGCAGAAGCGGCTTTTTTAGAATCACCAGACACCTGCATCAAATCACAAACAGGCACTAAATTACCATGCAAATTCATAATGCCCATCAACCAGTTGGGGGTATTCGGGACGACCACGCACGGCATCATCGGAACCACCTCGCTGTTGACTCCTTCACGAATCAGAAAGGAAAAACCAGCCGCACGAAAACCATAGCGCACTGTTCTTTCTACGATCTCAGAGCCACCCAAATTAAAACCCTGCGGTGGGTTGAATTGGCTCAATGCCTCCCCCAGTGAAACCAATGGGCGAGGCGAAAAATCAGCCGATTCGATGGAAGGATTCAACATAGTTACCCGTAGTATCCAAAGCGTTTAGATCAAACCAATCAACTTCAGTTCGTCAGACACATTGGCCAAGCTAGCGGGCTTCTGCACATGCCCTTTTCCACCTTGCAACTGTCCCCAAACGCGATCTGCCTTTTGCCCTTTGCTGGTCACAAAAACGACCGGAATGCCCTTGGTTTCGGGTGATTCGCGCAATACACGGCAGGTTTCATACCCGTCCATATCATCCATCACTACATCCAAAAAAATAATTTCTGGTTTCTCATTTTTTGCCTTGGTAACGCCCTCTCTACCATTGTTGGCAGTAATGACGGAAAAACCAAGCTCCACCAAGATGCTCTTGATATTATTTTGGTCGGTCTGTGAATCATCAATCGAAAGCACTTTTTTAGCCATTTTTCATCCTCATCAAAAAGTTGGATACCCCACGAATACGATCAGACAGCGGTTTTAGACAGGTACTTCCCCACCGTTGACTTGAATATATTGTATTCCACTGGCTTCGTCAGATAAGTGTCACATCCTGCCAACGAGCCTTTTATTCGATCAAAGGTTGACGACTTTCCTGTCAGCATAATTACAGGAA
>ERZ724506.326-NODE-326-length-17426-cov-3.829774_pt1 | contig 17426 bp, 5 predicted proteins | sample MGYA00376039_ERZ724506 | MGnify/ENA primary metagenome ERZ724506 (study PRJEB28724, sample SAMN07190887) | wastewater metagenome | isolation source: effluent of sewage treatment plant in Hong Hong | place: USA: Christiansburg, Virginia | collected 2016-03-01 ... | reverse complement strand
AAAGGCAGAAGAACAAAGATAAATAGAGCAGTAGTACAATACCCATCGAGAACTGGTGAAAAAAATTAACACTAGTGCTAAAGCATTTCAAAAGATATCTAAATGCTACTTTGGTAACTTGTTTAAAAAGTTTAGAGATCAAATCTCAAATCCTCATCATCTGCGAAACCCTTTCTTCAGATATATTTAAAGGAATCTGCGCGAACTCGGCTAAAAATCTATTAGAGAACATATGTCAGATGAATGCTTCCATCGTATCAATACTCTTTAATTAAGGCTGACCATTCGTACTAGTTCTCCAATCAGTTTCAAAATGTCATCAATATGTACTCTGAAATGACCAAATAAAAACTGGAGAAGTACAAGGAATAAAGGCAGAATTTTAATCATTATGCTGAGAAAATAGAAGCCCTGTCCAGGGTCTCTGACAAGGACAGGTACGAAAGAGTAATCTTATGATTAAAGAAGAATAAAGAAAAGTTGAGAGCTGCTGAAACAACATATGGAAGAATATCTAATTAATACCTGATCTATCTATCAAAAATAAATGAGTAGGCTTAGAAAATATGGGAGAAAAACTTCATCGGATTCGCTTCTGTTTTCGTCACCAAGTCCAGTTAAATGGTTCATAAGATCAAGGAATATATGAATACTTTCCAAGATGAGCCTGAGGAATTTATTGTTATTGAAGATGATTTTGATATTGGTCTTAGTCCAGCAACATCCTACAACGAAAATGCTCAATTTTAAATGCTTAATGACGAAATACATAGTAAATAATAATCTATAACATAGAATTTCTCACAACAGATAAAAAAACTGAAAAAATAATCCTTTCCCCAGAACTATTTAAAGCAAAAGAATAGTTGAAATAAAACAAAGTGAAAAAAGAGTAAAATTGGTCTACTGGAGCTCATAAGAATTCAAAATTGGCAATGAGTATGAACACAGACTTTTTTTCAAACAGAAATAATTAAAACTTTAATGAGTCAGTACCATAATCTTCGAATATCAATGTTTTGAAATTATTTGGGGTGGGAAGCGTACGTCCTGAACCTGTTTCTTTTGCAAATGTAATATCTCAAAATCATTCAATTGCTCAAAAAAAAGTGAATTACTATAGTAGCAATCTAGGTGCGAGCCAGAAAAATTAATTTTTGAAAGTTCCTGAGAAAAATAGCTTTGAAGTTTTTGATAACATCTACTGTTAAAAAAGTTAGTCACCTATTGAAAGACCTAGAGGTAAAACTCCAAACTCACTTCAGCCTGTCTTCACTCGTTTAGTCCATGAATCGAACCATAATAATCAAAAGAGCAAAGATAAATATTTTTCAAACAATAACCATGACAGAATGGCAGAGGCTAAAAAATTAGATCAAAATAAGAAAAAATAAGAAATAAGTTTGCTTGATTTATGACTGAACTTTTATTTTATAATATAAAATAAAATTTGGAGAGAATCATTACAGTCATTCATTTCGAGATCGAGTGCTAATACGCAAGTCATAGGCATTCTGTGAGGTTTTTAAGCGATTTGTAGTTGATTTTGGTTATGCCCATGATTTCTTGTATTTAGCTTCAATTACTTGATTTACTTACTTGAATCTTTCGATGTATTATTCAATATCTTCAGTTCTATTTTTCTTTATCATATATTCCTTCTTCTAATTATCAATTTCACGGATTTCATTCTTTTTTTTTCTTTTAGGAGATGGTATCCTCTTCGTAGGCTATTATTATACAGGATTTTAGGATCGTCGGTGCTCAGTCAATGATCTTTTTATCAAAGGCTTTCTTGTAGTTTTTTTTAGACCCATTGGAGTATTTTAAACTATCTATTATTTGATTGATGATAATTAAGCTTCATATATAGAAGGTAATCTTATCTTCATGCTTTAATTGGCCATTTCTTCAGTTATGCTGCTGAGCTTTCTTTTTCTGGGAGAACTCGAATTGCTCTACCTAATACTTTTCCTTTCATTAAAGAAATGAATATTCCTTTCAGCCCTGAATTTTCTTTGATTTTTTTCAACTTATCTTTGGATTCTCAATTCGATTTAGAGCTTTTTTTCCTATACGTTCTTTTTTTATTCTTAAGCCCTTTTAATCATGAGCATCTTTCCTTAAAATTATTTCTTCCTCGATCTGATTTTGTTGACAAATTTTTTTGCATTGTTAATTAACTTTTGTTCATCTTCGAACTTTTGTAGAGCTTATTTTAATCGATTTGTATGGCAAATACATTAGACATCTTATGTCTAATTAGAAAAATTTCCGAAAGTTGAAGTATCAGGGATTGACATAGAAATTTATTAGACAAATTGCTATATGCAATATAAATGTAAATATAAGTTAAAAATATTATTAGCACGGAGATTTCTTTTTATTGATCTAAAATTCAGTTTTCATAAAGATATGATTTGTTCTTATGATATTTGATTACGATTTAAATTTAAATAAAAGAATCAAAGCTCAGTTTATTTAATATGTTAAGCTGTGTGATGGATTATCTTCGCTTTTTTCTTTGCGAAATCACTTCTGTCGGGTCTCACTTTTGGCTTAGGACCGAGTTGACCATTGGTAATTTTGCTCAGCTTTTATTTGATATGATGGTGATTCTAGTTTGAGTTGGCTAATATCTATTAAATTGCTTTTTATTGTTCAGGACTCCATTTCTTTTTGTTTTTATTTAATGAATTAATCTGCTCAGTGAGTGAAGTCATAATGGAAACCGCGAACATTATAGTGAGGAACTTCATGTGATTTGGACGATGGGAATATTTTAAATTATGATATTTAACAAAACTGAATATTTAATATACAAATTAGATAGATTACAATTAATTTTAACATTGACTCTCAAATGGAGTATGCGGTTAAGTATAATGAACTCTTCAAGGAAGATCTTCAACGAATCAAACTTAAAAATAAGTATCATTTTGCTAACACAGGATTTTTAACACAATTGCGAGTAAGTGCATTAAAAATGTAAGAACTACTGAATTATCTGATGAATAGAAGAGCTGCATAAGCAAGGAGGTATAATTTGTTAATAAATTTGTTGGATAATCTTTGGTACAAAATTGATAAATTAATGAAATATTTATTATTGTTCACTATTTGCACAAATACTATAGAAATTAATATGTCTGATTCTCAGATTTTGTTCAAAATTATCGACAATTAATACCCTTAATTCTATTTATATAATTATATAAATTTATCAGTCACCATATCATCAATGGAAAGAGTAAGAATCAGAATTATGCTCAACAACCTCAAACAAAACAAGCAGAACAGCCAGGATTTATTTCATTAGCATCATCTAGTCGATGATCTGCTTGGCTTAAACAACAGAAAAAAGATTAATCTCGATAAATAGTTGAAAAATTCCGAGTTGTACAATAGTTTCACTCTTGATGCAGGATAAGTTCAAGAGAACCTCAATCCTAAACTCCATAAACTCAATTCTAAATAAAATCTACCAAACAATTCTCAAAAGCATAAATAAAATTAAAGAAAGAAAAACTTTTTGTCCCATAAATCTCATTCTTTTAGCTTATCAAAGAATAAGGTAAATCATTAAAACCCATAAAATTTGGAACAGCTTGGGATTGAAAAGAAAATAATTAGTCAAAGAAGTTCGATCAATACAATAAAAAATTTTCAAACTATTAGTTTGAGTTAGAAAAATAGCAGTCAAACAAAAAGAAAAAGAATCCGTACTCATGTTCAATCTCTCGATTTTAATTATTCTCATTCTTTTTTATAAAAACCCATAAAAAAGAATTAGGTTACAAAAATATTGAGTGCGAGAAATAGTTGGTCAACAAGAAAAAAGATTGAATAGTATAAAGTTAACAAAATAGTGAAGAAGAAACCTTAATTAGAGATAGGGAGGAAACGAAAAGATTCTTTTTTCTAAATATCAGGGTGGAATATAAGATAATCAAACAGGGGCATGGACTGATGCAAATTCTTTCTTTGTATGTATTCTTATTATCTTGAAAATTCTAAATTCTTATTATTTGATGATTTATATTTAATTTATATTTATTAGCTTCATCATGATGGAGCGTGTCAGGATTAGAGCTCTATTGATCCATTTGCAGAAAAGCAAATTAATGAATGAAAACTCCGAAGTTAATTTTGCTAAGTTTAATGATTCCATGCTCGGGTTTAACAGGAAAACAGTCGAAGCAAAAAGCAAAAATACAAAAAATAACAATCTAAATACTAGCTATTCTACAAAAACAAACTCTTTTAGGTCAACAGAAAAATAGGGACACACAGGCCACTTTTCAATTCAATTAAAATCCATGAAGCTATCAGAAAGAAAAAGCAATAACAAACTTCCAGCTAAGTTGTTCAATATTTCAGCATGGCCAAAAAAAAAAGTAAAAACAAATGATTTCGAAGAACTGGCCATAGAGAGGAAAAAAATAAGTGCAAGGTAATTGATGTAATACCATAGAAAATTTAAAATGGATGAATTCATTACAGTTTTTGATCAAGAAGTTCGTGAAAATTCAAGAAAAATAATATTAAAGAAATCATTCTCTCTGAACAGAAATAAGTTAAAATCTTACAATTCTATCTAATAAAATTCTAACTAATATTCTAAAAAAGATAAAGGGATAAGCAATTTAGGAGGTAAATCTTAGAAATTAAGCAACAAAATAAAGACATAAAGGCATAGTTCTCCTTTGAGAAATGAGAGATAAAGAAAAGATTCTTTTATGTAAATAAGTGGGTGGAATATCCGATAATCAGTAAAGTACTCCTAAAAATAGTATTGATAACTAATTTCTATCTTGATTTTATACTCGCAGAAATATTTAAGCATTTTACTTAATTTTATTAAGTAACTTTTAGTTATAAAGTTATGTAATTTCCTGCATCGCAGCTAATTGTAACTGATTTGATCAGATCTCTCATTGAAGAAGCTGAGAGAATGATTTATTTTAACACTCTAATTAGGACCAAATTAACTCAGTACTGTTATACTCAAAGTATTAAATACACTCACGAGACATATAATGATCAATATAAAGCTCATGATGACCAAGAACAATCCACTCAATAAAAATAGCCACAAGCTTTGATTCAGGATAATTTCTTCCCAGCAGCAGCTGCGATAGATCAGCCAATTAAAATGAATATTAAAAATAATCAAAGTGAATAAAAAAAAGAAGTCAGGATCAATAGAAATAAAACTCAAGTCTCTCAATCTCAAATATCTCAACCAAAAAAATCTCAGAAGCAAGAACAAAACAGTCCTTTCTAGTAACTGAATTTTGGAATTCCTGAATAATAATAAACTATATTGAAATAACTGAGAAAACAAATCCTCTAACAAGAGTCTAAAAATAATTAGAAAAACAAGAAGAATGATTAAAAACCTAGAAAGACGTAAGGGAAAGATAAGAAATAAGAGAAATTAGGCTTTGATTACAATGGATAAGCAATCAAAGTGAAATCTTAAAATAAAAATAATCTCATTTCTGGTGGTCTCAATGGAGAAACGTTAAAGACAATCGAAAAGACCAAGTAAATGAAGAACAATAATGGAACTACAACTATTGAATATGAAAGGAAAGATAAAAAGCTAATAAAAGTGCCGAAAAATAACTAGATCGAATTTACAGATATAAAAACTTTACTATCTGAAGCAAGAGTAACGAAAGGAGCCAAATTTATTGAATAGGGGAGAATAATTGAATAAAAATATAAGCAAATTCCTGTGAAATAGCTGATGAAATCTCTGTCTGGCAGAAAGCTAACAAAGGAATAGTACAAGAAAATAAAAGAAAAGACAAGTAATGTTGCTCAGTTTGACGATTTGAATGCAAGTAAAACAATTAATTCAATTCCAACCTAATCTAAACTTGAAGTTGACTAAAATCATTCGATAATGAGATCTGCTTCTTAATCTAAACTAAGCAATTCTATTTTGACTAGAAGGAAGTCTACTATTACAGTAGGCGACCCGTTACTGCTGTAAAATTTAATCTCTGGGATGTAGAGACAAGCTAGCTATAAGATACCAATTTCTAGTATTAAAAATGAGGAAGAAAAAGAATAGAAAAATAAATTCGATTCTAATGATTATTATAATTTATAATACATAAAAAAAGGAGGAAGCATGATCAAGAAATCCAAGAGCATAGCGAGCTTAACAGACATCAAATTACCAAAAATATAGGCCAATAAGCAATAAATGCCCCGGGTCAGATAGAGACTGAAAGACAAAGACTAAATAGTAAGGACAATAAGAAAAAAATTTTAATAAAAACTTCGGACTTGATTATATTTTTATCATCTTTGATATACTAACTAAATAAATCAATAATAAAATAAGATCAATTAGGGATAACTGATGATTAGATGGATATTGGATAGGTTGTCCGAGTGGCTCAATGGTAGAGCATTAGACTTCTAATCTAAGGGTTGTGGGTTCGAGTCCCATCTCGGATGCTTTTTATTTTTCTATCATTAAATTTAACAAGAAATTAATCTATCTCGAAATTCAATTTTATCACACCAATTATTCTAGTCTAGAAGTGCTTAGTATTAACACTTTTTTTCCTTCAATACCAAGCTATATAAATTATGTATTAAAATTATATCTCAAAATACTTAATAAATAACTCAAAAACAATTTTAATCAAGGTTTGGATGGCTCTGATAATAAGGGACATAAAAATTTTTGTCTATAATGTGAGCAACTAGCTCAAGAAGTAAGAAACAGGTACAGACGAACATAATGCTTATAAAAGGCGATGAATTTGTAATGCCGAATTCCCAATGAGATGTAGCCTGTAATTGAGTCTATATACACTTTGCAATTTGACTAATTAATTATTCTGTTTAAAACATTTGTTTGTTCTGGCAATACAAAAAACAGATGACAATCAGTTCAATTATGCACATTAAGACAACTATGATATTCTTTTCTTTGCGGAGCCCATCAAAGCAGTAGAAGCCGACGAGCCATGCCCAACTGAGGGTGAAAAACACAAAAGCGATGATGAGCATACTCTGAGTAAAAGTAGGTTTTACAGGATCATCTAGTAGATTATTACTCAAATCCTTAGAGAAATACTCAGCTTTGCTACACTCAACACTCTTATTACTGAATTTTATCAGACTTACAGATCCAATCGAGGCTTATGTATTCGCATTGTTATCAATTGATTGACTCCAAATTCCATTATTAAATAGGAATATTTTGGCAGGAATTTCTTCGAAGATCTTATACACCTCAGCAGGGAGAGGTCCCTAATCTCCACAATTTGATGTTTAATTCCAGTACTAATTAAAATTTTAATACTTATCATAGTACTTATAATCGTTTGCACATCTATCTTGATATTGAGCAGATAGTCCTACAATGTAATCGCTCTTGCTGCTCCTCGAGTAAATATATATTTATGAGTAACTCGAATCATTATAGAATAAACTATAGTCGATGGGTATGGTCTCATTAAGACTCAATTTTTTTATTGAGGTGATTGGGCATTTTGATTTATCATTTACACAGTATCCGCTGCAGTAAGTCTCAGAGGGTAGGCATTCTAATGAGAAATTTGCTTTCGTTTTAGAAGTTTGAGCGCAGAATATGATGGAGTTCATGCCCCATTTTGTTAGATTTTGCCTGTTTATGTGGTCGCTCTTAATAGTAGGGAAGGTTTTGAGAGTAATTTGTTAAAAATTTGATTTGCATGAGTCTTCAGTGGTAGCATATAGACCTATGATGGGCTCTGCATTAAAAAAAGGAGCAAAGAAGTAGATACTCCTTGGGACAGAATCAAGCCTGGAAGAATAGATGGTTTGGACGAGCCAAATCATGAGAGTCATATTGACGAGGACAAAAACTGTGGGAGATCTTTTAATGATTATATTGATGAAAACGTCCAGCAGATCTTCATATTTGTTATTTTACCTCATTTATTACTCGATTTCATGTGTTAGATCTCTTATCATTTTCTTTACTTTTTATGGTTATTAGTTGATGATCAATGTTTTTAAATGTTAACTATAATTATTTAAGTATTACATATTATCAATATTCCACCCTCTATTCTTATTTTATCATTTTTTATTTTACTTTAAACTTCTTATTATAATAAATAATGAATATTTTCTTGAATTTTTAAGGACAAACTTCAGTCATTTAGCCAAATTAGCTCAGATCTTTAATTCATTAGAATTAAAAACAAGGGCGAATCATCAACTTCCTTCTTTAAGGCAAAGTTTGTAATGAGCTAACAAATTTCCACAATTATCAGATAGTTTACGCTCATTCAAAATTGTTAGGAGGCAAGGGTGGTTTTGGAGCTAAATTAAAAACAGAAGGAGGTAAGAAGGTACGGCCAAATTAAAACATGTTCAGTAGGGATACACAAGGACAACCAGTCTCTTACTCAACAATGACTAAATAGTATGAATAATACTACAAGAAAAAGCTGGAAGACGATCAGAAAGTATCCAAACAACTCGCAGAGTTTCAAATAGTTTCGAATACATATAGATAAGATTATGCATCAACAAAACTAGACCACAGTTATAACGCTGAAATGGTCGAAAATTAAAAGAGATTGAGAGACTCAATGAAAATTGGAATAAAAAAATTTTTATAGAAGAAAAAAGAAGCCACCAAGCTCGGCTCTTAATTTTAGGTTGGAAAAGATTATGATGTTGTGTAATAAGGGCAAAAATAATAAGAGAATGATGAACTAAACTAACCAGTAAAAAGATCAAGACCAATAAGTAGTTAAGACAAACAAAATTAGGATGAAGAGAAAGGAGAAGCAGTGAAAAAAGTAAAACCAAATTAATAAAAAGAAAAAACGGAAATAAAAGTCGAAACCAAACCAATTACTAAACTTTTATCTGCAAAATAGAAACTAAAAAGTCTTTTCAAGAAATGACTTGATGATTTTGGATGAAATTAAACTTATTTGAATAAAAATTAGATAATATATAATGATAAAACCTATATAATCACAAGAAAGGTTCGAATAAAATTTGAAAATCGAGCAAAAGCTTAGCAAGAAACACGGCTATAATCTATAGAATAGCCAATACTCTCCCAAGTCGAGGTCATAATAAAAAAAATAAGGAAAGTTCATGATAAACAAGAACATTAACCCTTTAGAGGTGAAAGGAAAATAATTATAAAAAAGCGAGAGATTAAAATAACTGATAAAATAAATTCAGCAGTTGAAGATGCAGAAGTAAATTGATAAAATGGCTGAGCGAAATAACAATTAATAGGTCAAGATCATAGATTTGCTCAATAGGAAAATCAGAGAATATAATTATTTGGTGGAGCATCGGCATTTGATGAACAGAAAATCAAAATCTATGTTCAGTAACAATAAAAGTGGAGAAGAAAAAAAATAAGATGGATACTATATATAGAAACTAAAATAAAAACAAAGCTAACTGAAAAAAACATCAAGTTTGATATCCCGAATAAACAAAAATAAATAGATCACCAACATTTACAGAGATTACTCGCTCTCATTTAAATTAAAGCCTAATTATAAAATAATTAATAGCGAGACCAAAAGTAAAAGTAAAAAATAGGAAATTCCAGATCGGACAATTAAGATCAAGGAAATGCTTTAGAATGTTAACAATCATATCAATTCTAATAAGTAATCTAGGTATACTGAGGATATAGACTTTTAGTATCCTTATATCAATAAAAAATACCTTGACAAAATATAATCATTCCATGAAGATCTACGCAGAAGTACAAAAATCAAAAAAATAATGAAATAAAAGCTTTTTAAAGTTCAATCATTAAACACCTCGTAAATTGTTCGTACAGCCCTCGATCAAAAAATTGAACCAAATAATCTGTCTTAATAACTGATTCATAAGTCAGCTCTCGACTAATACTATAATAATCTCGGTAGAAAGATTTCATAAAAACAAGTATAAGATGGCATGAGTGATAAAGAAAAATATTTTATCATGGGGTTAAAAAAAATTAGCCCAAAATACGTAAAAGCTGAAGATAGTAAATTTGTGACTCGTTACAAAGTATAAAGGGTCGCAAAATAAATGATGGAAGGCCCCTCCCCGTCCAAGAAAAAATAAATTAAACTCAACATACCAAAAATGTACAACAGAAAACTAAAAGTGCCAGACAATCTTTCTGAAGAAGAAAAGACTGTGATGAGATATATGATAGAAGAGTAGGATGATGCTTATTATTGGACCACTTGTCGAAATGAAAAGCTGAACTTACTTCTGAAAGGAAAAATACATAAGTGAACATAATTGTATGACTAGAGGCAAATAATATAAATGTTTTTTCTTTCTTCAATTTATAATTATAATTATAATCAAATCAAATATCAATCAATGAAGCTCTCCAGGCCACAATATGGTTTAGAATAGGAGATCGTATAAGCAATTTATGCTCTTAGATAGAAGAAGAGTTCATAAATATTTAGAGAAGCAGTAGATGTAAACAAAGTTCCAGATTACTATGACTATATCAAGCAACCCATGGATCTCACAAAAATACTTACTAAACTTAAAGCAGGAGAGTATTTTTAACCTCAAGAAATTCATCAAGATCTAGAGCTAATCATAAGCAACTGCAAGAAGTATAACAGAGCAGATGCAATACTAAAGAAGGCAGATCAATTCATGGAATGTATCAAAACTGTCTGGGGAAATTTTCAAAAAGAGATCAACCGAAAAGGGATAAGCTATAGGCAGAAAATCAGTATAAATGATTAGTTGTTGAAAAGAATTGCAATTATTGAGGAAAAAAGAACTAAGAAAAAAATTCCTGCCCTACAAGCAGTAATTGAGCAAGAGAAAAAAAACATTTTGCCTTAATCGAACATCTTACCTCCAATCTAAATCGGTGTCTAAAAAATAGATAAAGATGAGCTTCCATCTTGGTGTTAGTTCAACCAAGAGAAATACATTTCGATGGACAGAGATGAAAAAAGAGAGTTGTACTTCATTTAATTTAATCCATTAAATGTAATGGAAGAATTCGAAAAGATTTCTGATAATAAGCTGATAAAATATAGGAAAATAATCAAGAAAAAACTTTAATGGTTTGATCAAAAAATAATACAAAAGTGCCTGAAAAAAAAAACCTTTTAGAAAATGCAAGTTCCCAAGCATCTTAATCTTTCATTAGAAAATGGAAACATCGCCTAAGAACTAAATATCCGTAAGCTGCAAATGTATGTGAAAAAGATTACTTACTGGGTATAAGATAACTCAAACATCCTAAGTGACTACATGAAAGATAAGTTCGTAGAAAACTGTAGGTCTATAAAAAAGTCTATCATTCGAGTACTGAGATATAAAAAGTATCAGAAGAACAGGATGCAAAATGAACTAATAATCGACGAGAATGTGAAGAATGAAGGGATGAATATAGAGGTATAAAAGGAAGATGACAGCAATTATGAGAATAAAATGAAGGAGTTCAAGAGAATGCTTGATAGAGACAGATAGAAATCAACCAAACGAGATACAAAAATTATCTTAAAAAATTAGAATGGGATGATGCAAGTGTTTGATTGGACCTCTGATAAAAAACAGGATAGGATTAAGAAATAAGGTTCAGGTGGAACTAAAATATAGCAAGTCGATAATGATGAGAAAAAGAAACAATAAGAGAGAAAGAAGTAAGAAATGAGAAGAGATGAATAATTCCTTGAAGATTATTCGAAGAAAAGCAACTCTTTGCTCATTTTGAAGTATGGGAGTCGACTGGGGATTGACTGGTAAACAGCGAGGACAAAGGAAGATTAATTCAATGCAGAGCTAAAATAAATTTTTATTAACTTTACGGATGATGATAATGTATGAAATTACTAAAGAAAATATTTACATTGGTTATTTAATTCATATATTACTACATTCTTTACATTTTTCATTCTAATTATATATTTAAAGATAAATATTCAAACTCGAGATCAAATATTCTACTGATTACTTTCTTCCACTTTAGAATCTATTCCACTTTCTTATTAATTTTATAACAATAACGTTAATAGTCAAAAACCTTAATGAATATTCAATAAACTAAAAAAAATCTTAAACTAATGACACAAAATTCATAAATAAATCACAAAACCTTAAACTTCGTACAATTTTAACTAAAAACAAACAAACATATCGGAAACTATGAAAATTAGTAAGAAATTATTCATAAAAATTATTTAACGGATTATGAAATAAATTATAACGGTAAAAATTAAAAATAAAATTTAATCAAAAAATTCTTGGATAAATAATAAAACATCAGAAAGGAAAAAATAAGGAACAAACTGGATGATATTGACAACCTCTTTAAGAAAATAGACTAATTGAAGAAGTAGAGAGAGGAAAGGAGAAATGTAAAAGATAGTAAAAATTCAAGTCATGAAGAAGCTATTAAAAGCTCAAAAATAATTCGTGAAGCTAACACGGATATAGGGCTTGTAATTGACGATGGGTAAATTTTATCTGCAGTTTAATAAGAAGCCAAGTTATTTTGTCATTATGGCAGTAAATGCAGATTCGTTTATATGGGATTGTGCCGAGCAAAACATAAATATAAATAAAAAATAAAGGTGAAGTTCAAATAGAAAATGAGGTAGATTTCGGGGCTAATATGTGCTTAAGGAAACAGTGAGTAAAAAGAGTAAAAATAGTCTGGCAGTTTATAAAGAACAAAAGTTGAATCAGAAAAATAGTCAAGATAAATGTGGTAGTTATAATAATAACTTTTACTTCGAGAAAAAGAAAAAGAAGAAGAAAAAGAAATAGAAGTAGAAGAAGAGGAAGAAGTAGAGTAAAAGAATGAACAAAGCTTGTAAATTTTGGGATAGGAATTATAATAATAAATTTGGGCCGAATAAAAAGAAAAAAAATGGGTATAGTAGAGTACAAGGTGGTAAAATAAGTACTGGATGTAAGAGTATTTTGCTGATTTTTCATCTGAACAAAAGAACTGGATCAAATATTATTTGTTTGTCAATGAAGTGTATAGCAACTGTGAAATTTAGTATGTAAATAAATGGCTTAAACAAGTTTTGGAACTAAAAACTGGGAAATGCTACAAAGATACGAATAAATAAATCGTAGGTGAGACAGTAGTTGAAATGATATGGGACGGAGATGAGTTACTGACATCGCTAAATCTAATTGAAAGTGGACAGGACTAATAATATAGAGAAATAACTTGAAATGGGTTAAGGGAAATTTTTAATCAATTTAAAGAATAAAAAGAACAAATAAAATGAATTTAAATAAAGGATAATGCAAATAATCTCTGGTAATAGGCCAAGAGTGATTTATTTATTTATTTATTTATTTATTCCACTTTCTCTTTCTGAACTGAAACTTAGAACATAAGATTGTTGACTTTCGATTACTAGGGATTTAGGACTTTAAAATGTTTATTGAGTCTCAATGTTATTCAGATAATTATCAATCTCTTGTAATCGCTTATGTTTGTATATAATGAGTTATCCAATAATTTTAATTAAGTCTTTCAACTACCTTTTTTACTAGCTCTAAGGGTAAAAATCCAATTTGAGTCCTGAATTTGGATGACTTCTCCAGCCTCTCCTTAAAAAGCAATAGAAATTTGTGATTTAGGCTTTTAAGGAGAGGCTGGAAAAGCAGAAAATCCAGGAGTTGATAGTTTGGGCGCTTTTATTTATAAGAGTACTTATTTATTATAAGATTTGTTATAAACTATGATAATTAAGTTTAATATTATTGCTAATTCGATCCATTTTGAAATTAAACACAAATTGCCATTGTTTTTTAAGTCGGGACTGGAGCAGTCATCCAAATTCAGGAGCTTGAGAAAAAATTTAGACAGAAATCTAATGTAATTGAATAAGTATATAATAAACAAAATACGATCAATATTCATTTTTTAGCATAATTCATTTAGATTTCAGTTTGGCCTTGCAAGTTAAAGAAGAAATAATATTAATTGTTGTTAGGTAAGGTGAACTCAGCTGAGTTTTTTTTCATCGCGATCTTCATTACGTTTCCTGTCATTGATATTTCAATGTTCGAGTTTTATGAAAATGTCTTCAACTGACTCGTGGTTTGCCCGTATGTCACTGACTGACTATTAAAGAAGAACAGTTTCCCAGCCTGGTTATTATTAATCCAAGTGACAGGCGCCTTATGATTTAACGACTTGAAAAATTATTTTTATATAGCTCCAATATAAATGACTCCACCTTTCTTTAATTTCGTGATTTTTATTTTTATTTTATTGTCTTGAAAGTTTTTGATTAAATCAGATGCTATGGCACTAAGGGTTTGAACTGTTGCATTAATAGTATGATTAGTTTGTAAATAGAGATTTCCAATGTGGGTCACTGTATTTGCTAACTTCTATTAAAATTTGACGGCCAAAGGGATTATTTATTATTTTTTATCATTGGCGATGAACATAGAATCTCTTGTCTAATAAATTAAACTGGATAGCTTTTTCCCCAATTGGTCTATCGGCTAGAAATTATCCAAATTCTGAATAATTTTGGCAGGCAGATAGTTTTGAATAAGGAATTCAGGATTATCTTCACTTTGAGTGGTAAGACTGCTGTAAAAATCTTTGAACTTATTTTTCTTGGATTGCTAAGTCATTATATATGTACATTTTCGACTATCTGGTTTCTGAGTTGTTAAAATCTCTCAATGACTTGCTCTTAAAGCTTTTGGAACTGTTCCGCGACTTTCTAGACTGATTACCTGAGCTTGATTAAAAAGTGTGACCTTGATTCTTCAAGTACCTAGAATTACTTAGAATAGTCAGACTTATCTTCCTCGTATTGCTTTTTGAGCTATTATATATAGAACTTGAGGGGTTGGATCGGGTGCCCTTTATGCACATCCTATCTACACATGGAACATATTAAAGAATTCTAACTACACTTTTCATTGAGGCAAACAAAGTTTAATTTTTATCCCTAGTGAGTTTTTACGTGAGTGCATTCTCGATACTTGATTCGGTACTTGGGTTTGGCAGATTATATCATCACCAACTATTTGATTGTAAAGATTTATATATTTAATTAATTTTGTTTATTTCTGTCCAGCCAACAACATCAGTAATTTATCAAGTATTTTATAATCGTAGCTTATATCCACTATGATTAATTTAGCTCACCATTTTTATTCTATTTCGAAATTACACATGTTAAGTAGTATTAATTTATTTTATCAACTCTTCTCACTAATTTATTGTATTATAGGCAGTTTAATTAAAATTAATAAATGGCTGACTACAAGAACATCAAGTTGGAATCCCTCCAACCTAGAAGGCTTACTTAGTCTATTAAATCTAGACCCGATTTCGAGAAAAATGATTCTAATCAAATTAACCCAGTTTAATAAGATCATGCAAGGAAAAATATGTATTATACTCAGGACGTGTATGAGATCAGGTAAGAAACAGTTGAGGGTAATGGGTTTAAAAAGACAAAAGGAAATACCGTATAAAAATTGAACGAATTGAAAAGATAGTATGAGTTACTCAGAAATATCAAAATTGATGATTCTTTCATTTACTCAGAGAAGAAATAAAAACGAATGGGGAGCTCAGTGGATTTCTCAGAAAAATCTATGAGATCTCATAAGAGCATCCAAAATAATTCAAAAGTAAAAAATATTGCAAATAATCAAAATCAAACATTACTGGAGTATGAAAAAAAGCAACTTGAAACAATGCTGGCGAACAGCATGAATAAAATTGAATAACTGCTCAAAGCTTAAGTAGACTACAAGAAAAGAATATATGAATTGTCAAAAAATCCAATACAAAGTGAATAGAATCCAGAACATGAAGAAACAATTAATAATTTTAAAAAGAATTAGAGGGTATACAATTAAAAACTGGAGATTTTGAAAAATGAGAATGATAAACTGAGAAAATTAAACTTTAATTTGACTTAACGGATTAGATCTTTGGAAAGCGAAAATTTTAACTTAGAAACAGAATCGAGAAGGGCAAATTAATAAAAGAGGAGACTTTAATAATTCCTTCTTCTGTAAAAATAGAGTGGGATGAATGCGAAAATAGAAGTGAGAAGATTTCAACTGGAAAAGGATATGATTGAAAGAGAAAAAGTGAGTTAAGTATAAAGATTTAAAAAAACTATTAAAGATTTAATAACATAACGGGAAAAAGAAAGTCAAACATTTAATGAAAAATTAAGATTAAAGGATCAAGAAATGATGTAATTAACTGAGAAGATACATGAATATTAAAAATTAGCATCAAAGCCTAAGAAGGTTTAAGAGAGTAATGAAAAAACGAAACCAAAATAAAGTACTTAAAACAATCTACAAAAAAGAATTGCATAGAAATTAAAATAATTGTAAACTAACACATAATAAGAGAAAATTAAGAATTAAATCCAGATTCTAAAATCCTAAATAGACCAAATGATGTCTGTCGACGAAGGAAATGATGAAAAATTAGGTTTAGAATAAAGGATTAGAGCACTGGAGCAGGTACATAACATAATATTTAGGTGATCAATTAAGACAACGAATAAAAATTGAAATTTTTGGATGAACTCAATAAAATGGTGAGAGATTATCATTAGCTGGAAAATTAAAACTCTTAACTCAAAAATCGATTGAAAAATGCGGAAAGGCAGCACGATTTATTAAAATAAAGTACGTCATATCACATCTAAAAATTATAAAAAAGCAGAAGATAACTCAATGTCGACACCTATTCAGAATAAATTCAGAATTATCTCGCCAAACTGAGAAGGTTATAAGTTTAAAATAAATAGCTTAAAACTAAGCTCTCAAAGGTAGAGGATAGTTTTTCTAATTCATAGTCAAAAGCCGAAGAGAAAATTAGAGAATATTCGAGAAGAATGGAATAGGCAGAGTTAGAAGTAGGAAAACTTTTAAAACAGAACGAATTTAATCTATAAATGGCCAATGCTAAATACAGAGCTTAGATTGAAGTATCCAAAAATAATATAGTCCTAATATCGAGAGAGAAGCAAGATTAAAGAGGAAAGTTTTAGTCTATGAAAAAAATACTTGAAAACAAGTTTGAAAGTCTCAGGAGATAACATGAATAACTTTTATTGAACCATAATCAAATAGTTCAAGAAAAAGATTAACAAATATAACAGATAAGGAGGATATCATAGTAAAACAACAATCGCACAAGACAGGAGTACGAGCAAGAGCTTTTCCTTCTCTTAAATAGATTAAACGAATTGATAAAAACAAATGAACGGTATGCAATTGAGAACTCAAACTTAATAAACTCATCTGGGGAGCTCTATGAGTTAAGAAATAAGATCAGGAGAATGAGCGGATACAAGGAAGGACTGGACCATCTTTGGCAAATCAAATAAGCAGAGTACTGTAATTTAAATGAGTTGCTAAAATAATTG
>ERZ724506.323-NODE-323-length-17551-cov-4.716735_pt1 | contig 17551 bp, 8 predicted proteins | sample MGYA00376039_ERZ724506 | MGnify/ENA primary metagenome ERZ724506 (study PRJEB28724, sample SAMN07190887) | wastewater metagenome | isolation source: effluent of sewage treatment plant in Hong Hong | place: USA: Christiansburg, Virginia | collected 2016-03-01 ... | reverse complement strand
AGGCCCTACTCATTTTAGTTCAACTGCATTTTCCGAACAATCTATGTAAATCTTATTAATATAAGAAATATAGTTTTACAAAAGTTTTTTCTTATCCGATAAGTAGCATAGAACGATAAAAAGAGTTAAAAGAAATACAATTCCGATATTATAATTAGTTTGGCTTAATTTAACACATCATAAATAATATTAAATTTAAAAGAAAAATGTCAACATCCCAACCATAACTGTCTAATTAACAGTACGAAGTTGTCCTCAAATACATGGAAACTACAAATGAAGATGATTTTGATAGGGCTGTCGAGATGTTAAGGGCACATGATTTCCAATTGCAAGTATTTTTATTTTCATCTTCTTAGAATGCTGTCAATACTAAGTTCGGACTCACTTAAGATGCCCATCAGACTTAGAATCATAATTAAAATACGAATTAGGAATTTAGAAGAACACGATCGCAGGAAGATATTAAAAAATATATTCAGTATTTGAGGGAAAAACAAAATAGATCAATTATTGGCGGAATCTTTGTCTTTGCCAAGAATTTACTTGTGGGTCTTCTGTCTGGTCTTACTTAACTCATATGTAAGCTCAATGTTATTCAGTGCCTGAATTTCTTTTACTAAAAATCATGAGAACAAGATTCTATGTTACCTATAAGCAACTCATTTTACCATAGTTCCGAGATAGGACTCTTAGTTACTTACTCAGAACTTCAAATCTATCAAGGAAACCAATCATGTATGCCATAGCAGCACCAGGAACGGTGCATCAATGCTTCATAGATTTATTTAACAGGCCATAGATAGTAAAAAAAATTGTAATCAACTCATAATTTAGGACGAAGGATTCATTTTCTCAGGAGGAATGGCGGATGATAGTTAGAACAAACAAATAGAAGGAGAAAAACAGCCACCCTCAATAATAGTTTGCCGAAAAAATATATTCGAAAAAATAGAAATAATAAAGAGATATATTGGCTATGATGCTATCTCACAAATAGATGTGCACAAGTTAAACTACGCACTACGAGACCATCAAAGAGCAACAAGAAAAGATAAAAATTTATTAGTCAAATATAGAAACTATGTCCGTAGTCATTACTATGGAGGTCGAGCTGGCTTCTATGAATAATAATAAGAATAGTAACTTTATCAAGGCAGTTAGCCTACTGTCATCAGCGATATGATTCAAAAACAAAACGAAGATTACAAAAAAATAGAAGAAGAAACTAAGAGAAAAAATAGTATCGAGATGGAAGAGAAGCAAAGAATGTTTGAAGAACAGAAAAAATTATAATAATTGCAAGAATAACGTAGAATCAGGAAACTGTCTATCCCTGAATAACCAAATTAAGGCTAGATTATCAGGATCAACTTTAGATGTCCAGATGGTACGACTAAAACTCGAAACTTTGATAGTAATGAAAAGTTAGACTTGGTCTACCATTATGTAGAGACAAATTAGGAAATATAATTCTAAGATAATAATAAAAGAATCTTCTAGCTAATGTACGGATTCCCTCCTTCTTCATTGGCTGACAAAAGATAAGAGCTGTTAAAAAATGTGTTCGAGTCTGATCAATAGAAAATTATGATCAGAGAACTTTGACCTTAACGTATTTTTATGATTCTTCATGTGTTTAATTTCTATTATTTATTAATATGAGTGAATAAACATTTTTGAACATTGACAATCATTAATGGTATAAGCTTTCCAGCCCAGGATATTGTTCTGGTGGAAATACATCTATTAATTTATACTCGTTCACATCTCTAGTTTAACAATTAAAATTTTTCATCATTTATCCACAGACCTCCATGCCAAACTTATTAACACAATTTTTACTCTTCACACAGCAATACTTTTATCTCTTCCCACAAACAATCCCTCCTTTGTTTCCACATTGCCCATCGCATTCATGCAGACCAGCTGTCCAATACTGCTACTAAGGGTTCCATACGCCTAATACAGAAGGATTTATTTTAAGTTTGTCCCATTTCAGAGAAGTAGTTATCGAGAATAATGGAATGAAGGCCAAAGCAAACTTCATTTTTGAAATTTTATTATGACAAATAAATATTATTCATTTGATTTTTTATATTATGAATAGACATTAAATGATTTCATTTAGTAACAATTAATTAGCTAATTTGCTTCCTCACTCCATATTTGAGGAGTCAAATTAATTTAATATATATTCTTCTTCTCCTTGTTCTTAATCCATATTAAACTTGAGGGGAGTTGGGCTTACTTATAAATTTTCAAAGAAAAATCGACTTGATTCTCTATAATGATGGTTCTGTTGGAAAGCGCTACCCTTAGGAGGAGTCTCAAAAATGAGTGATCCTAGATTTTCTCGAATTGTGAAAGGTTTCTCAGATTTCTTAAATGAGCTGATCATGATATCCCTGAATTAATATTGAAATACTTCTAGGTAGATTTAGTTAGAGCGTGAATTTCGATAGTTTTGAAATTTTATTTATTTTTGATTAAACTCTCCCGCTGATAGTTGGAGCCATTAATTTTAGAGACTTGGAGGGTGTTGGAGTTAGAAGTGTGGTAACTTTGATTTTTCATCACATTCTATTTATCTTAATAGATAGCTTTCATGAGCTACTGCTATGTTTTCAGGTACTGATGATCGACTTCATCATTTTTAAAAAATCCCGATTTTTTATTCTTCAGTATTCCTTAATTATATAATAATAACCTTCGAGTATCTTCATAAATTATACGGTTTTCTTTTTCATTGTTGAATTCCAATGATTCTTTATCGAATTATCTGTTCTTCCTGGAATCATTTTCGTCATCTCAGCCCATCTGTTCCCATAAGCAGTGTGGGCCAAAAATAAGATCCATTATTCATGGATTGCCCATTCAACTTTTAAGATGGAGGGATTTAAATGGTTATGCCATCGCTATCGACACTGCTTGCCTAACCTTCCAGTCACAAACTTAGCAATAAAAGACCACCTCTGAGGACCATATTTTTCAACAAGACTTTTTACAAGCATATCCTCTTCTTCAGTCCAGGGCTTTTTCCTGAGGAGAGATAGCTAATGAGCATCAGACATCATATTAGACGATCCATTGTGTTCCTCATGCTATGTGCGAGTTTTAATCGGAGTCTTTTTATCCATTCTTTTTAAATTATCGTAAATAACGGTCTTATTTAGTCTATTCAATATTATAATCATAAAATTGCAATATTTATTAATTAACTTAATAATAAAATTTCTCAAAAATGTCCAAAGATGCAAATTCCCCATACTGCTATTATCATCCTGACTCAATCATAACCAATTTTTGTCTCTATTGTAAAATCTATATCATAATATAGCTCAATGTTTGCTTCCTTTATGCTAACTTTGTGTACAGATTCACAGAAAAGAGAACAGGACGGGGTAGCACATGAGCCGAATTTTACCATATAAATAAGCTAAAAATATCGCAATGTCCTCAATAAGAAGTTAAAAGTAGCACATTATATAAGTAAATAGTATTTTATACCTAGAATATGAAATAATTTGAGAACCAATACAATAAATTTAGTACCCAACTCATCACTCAAGTATAAAAGATATTGAAAGATAAAAAATAGAAGATTCTGAAATAAAACTTTAATTACTCTGAAAAGCTGAAAAATTTCTAATAAAAAATTCTCAGCATCAATAATAATTGCCTCAAATAGCTAATTAATCACTACGAATATGGGAAAGTATTCGTCAATAATATCTTCCAATACTAGTACGAAATTAACTAGATGGCTTTGAATAATTTTATTTAAGGATCAATATTTCCCAAGAAGCTTTAACAATCTGGCTTGGTTTCTAATCCGAGTTTTAGCAATAACAAAACTCAACATCAATGTGCAGATAATCGAAAATGTTAGGAATTTTTTAATAACTCTTTTTATACTGACCAGGCTTATTCATATAATTAAGTGACAGAGTTTAACAAAAATAAATAATCGGATATCAAATTAAAAACGAATCAATGCTAGTTAGACTAGATAGAAAAATAAAATATCAAAGTTGTGAAAAGTCCGTCATTTCAGAAGATAGGTAATAGTTAGAGAAAAAAAACAAGACATGGCATTTTTGTAGCAAGCTCTCCGAAAAATAATCATAGAAAGGCTTATAAAGATTATTCCACATAAATTAAGTCTAGTGGATCATACAACTAAAATCATTTGCAAATTTACGAACCTCAAACTGATCGGAATGTGAGTAAGAATTTCGATTTTAGGCAAATTATGTAAACATTCTCAGAAGAACCAACTGTAAATCCTTCTACAAATAATTTGTTCAGGCCACAATCAGCAAAAAACTCGACTAATTTATCAGAAGTAAAAAAATATGAATTTCCGAATAAAGTGTTAATAATTTAGAGAAGAAGTTAAAAAAAGGGACCCAGTCATCGAGAAGTATAAAATTCAGGTACAAAATCATAATTAGATCGAAAAGAAAAAGATTGGAAAGATGTTGTAAACAAATCTGATATAAGTGAAAGAAGTAGTAGCTCAAGACTGGTGCTAAAAAAAGCGTAGACAATGAGGACAGATAGTAATTGGAATAAAAATAGTAAGAGTTTTCATAATTAATGTTTAAATCCCCAGGAGATGAGATAACTAATCTTGAAGAAAAGAAATGTACAATAAAATGCAAACTATGGAGTTGAAAGAATACTGCAAGATAAATTATTGATGAATCAAAATGCTGGTCATCATAATATTTATAACTAATATAAACACAGAAATTGATATTATTTATATTCAATTTTCTACTTTTAATTTGTTTATTATGGACAGCGGCAGCAAATACTGTCTTTCTTTTTTTTTCTCTTACTTTTTCTATTTGAATCTTTTCCACCATTTTTATTTCATCATTAATTACTCTCATTCCTCTAAATTCATTCATTCTGATAAATAGTGCATTCCTTCGTGTCCTTACGACAAGATGAGTCGAATAGAGGTCAAAACGAGACAGGCTGGATAAAAAAAATGTTATCGTTATAATTGAAGTTAAAAGTAGTAAAATATATTGAATAATAACAAAGAAGAAGAATAATAGCATTGCGAAAAAGGGAAGCAAAAAAGGCACAAAAAAGATAAGTAACTGATAAAGTCAAGACTAATTTATAAAAAATAGGGTTATTAATTGTTTAATGTTTGAATTGATAAATAAATATTTATTTGTCAATAAAACAACACAATATGGCTATCGCGTACTAAGCTCAGAAGAAAATGAGCAACTCAAACGGTTATATTTTTGCCATTGTTCTTTTCCTGTATCAAATAATGGTGTGCCTGTTCTACGGATTTTGGTTCCAATATCAACCTATCACAGCCGGAACAATATTCGATTAAGGGTAGATATTGCTAGTGGCCTTCATGACAATTCTAGTTGTAGTCGGTACCTTTTTTATTATAACTCAGGATTTGGTATACTTAATGCCTATATTACTAACGCAAGTTTCAGTGGAATGGCTATATCGCTATTAATTTTCTTCCTTAGTCTTTAGCATTACTTTTTAATTAAAGCATTTTGGTAGAGAGCAGGTGCTAGTGATCCTAACAGCTCTAAAAATTTCTCAAATGGTACACCTGTAGTTGGCAAGATCAGCTTTGTTAACTATGGACAGGACAGGTTTTACAACTCACCTGGCACTGGCTATGAACACGAACCACAGTTTTATAGTCATTACTCTTTTGTCGATGCTATTGCATGTGCCCTTGCAAATGTTGTGGCTTTCAGCTCAGTAGTCGGAAGAGTTAAATTGCTCTAATCATTCTGGTTATCTCTTTTGGGAACATTCCTTTATGAAGTTAATAATCAAATCTTTTGGAGAATGTCCATCTATGATACTGGATATGGGATGAGAATATTCCTTTTCGGTGGAATGATGGGATTTTTCGCCAGCTTCCTCCTCGGAAGAAAGGAAACAACATTAAATCATGCCAGATACTTAAGCTTGTATGCATCTAGGGGATTTGGATTACTTGGTCTTTTGGTTATCTTCTGCACCTTCCCAACTTTGGTTGCTGCTGGTATTTTCAGAACTTCTCCCAATAGATAAATAATATTATATTCTGCTGTCCTCAGAATGTGGCTTGCTTTAATCGCAGGTGTCCTTGGATGCATGAGTGCATGTGCCCTTACTTATAGAAAAATGCATGTCTTTGATGTTGTTTTTAGCGCAATCAATGTATAATTTATTTTTAATATAGGGAGGAATAGTATACAGCTCGTCAGCTGATCTTAACAGAAACCCAGCAGTCCCCTTGACATGCGGTTTCGTTATGGCTTTCATTACATCTTTATTCCACAATAGTCAAATCCGAAAATTAAACAGTTCTGGAGTGATCACCTCACTTGCTTCATTCAGTAGATATATCATCCCTGCCTTCTTCTGCGGAGTTCTATCTGCAATTTTGGCTGCAGTCAATCTAGGAAACGATGGAGATTATGTCTATGTCTTTGGAGCAGACAGAAGTAATCTTGGACAAGGCGGCGCACAAATGGCAGGCGTTGGTATCGCAATCGGTATTGGAATTTTCGGAGGACTTGTCCTTGGATTAATTTTCAAAGTTATAAATAAAAATTCTTATTATGATCAATTCAACGATGCTTAATTATTTAGACCAGATTTCCCACCATCAGTCCACTATGTCGAATGGAAAGAAACTTGAAATGATCATTCATTCATTAAATATCACTAATATGCTTATTAATTTTTAAGAAGTAAATAAATATTAAATCGATTTAAATCAGCTAAAGATATGATCTTCGTAATTTAAATTCTAAAATCCACATTGATCCCCAATTTTGTACTTTTAGATACTCCAAGGGTCAAAAGATGGACCTTCTTCCTATTGGGAATTAAAAAGGATCTAACTTTGATGATGGGTAATGTAAGCTTCCACAAAGCTTTCCTACTCTCCTAAATACTATTGATTTTTCTTTCTTCCTATCTTGGTGCATTAGTTGGCTGCATATTCGTTTGACTCCGTTAAAAATTTACGTACAATATTCAGACTAGGCCTCCATTATTATTTGTAAATAGGTTTTACTAGACTAAGACTTGAGGTGCTAGGATCAATTTGCGGGACAGCATCCATACTTTTATTGGTTGGTCTTGTGGTTGTGAAAGTTTTATTTTTTTGAGGAGCATTTCTGTTTTGGGTATAAGTTGGCTGATTATATTATTGGATTGCTTCCATTTTTGTTATTTATCGAATATTACTATTTTTTTATACACTTTTTCTGCTCATAATAGAATCAGTTTTGGTAATCCCTTCCACCTTATACTATTTTTCTGAAGGAGTTTTGGTTATGCTTGGAAGTAGTGCTGAAACTTTTTTAGGTTTGGGAATCACTGGGCCCATTCCATGAACATTTGTCCTTTTTGCTGGGTTTTCTATAATCTTCATTTAATTTCTTGGTTTCCCTAAAGATTTAGCATTATTTGGATTAGAATTAGATATTTATTTTCGAGATTAGATTTTAAAGACCTGTATGCCAAGGCCAAACATTTACTGAGGAACATTCATATCATATTTATCGTTTTTCGTATTTGTTATCTGATTTGTATGTTTCATTACAGGTGCACTTTTAAATATCGATGGTAAGTTCATTATAAATGTAATTCATATAATTTTATACTCTTTATCTCCTTTTATATCCATACTAAATATCAATTCGATAAGAAATAATTCTACATTATTTTTTATCTAAACCCATCACTCTCATATTCTCCTTTCTTCAAGCATAGCGAATCGATGGACTTTACAGAGGCGCCTACTGAACATCCAATCCATGAAACTTCGGAAGGGTTAAATCCCCAGTTCACAAATTCTACAGTTATTCAATAAATTACTTAATTTTTAAGCTAGTTTTATATTTTCCAGTTTTTTGAACTTGGGTAGCTACTCCTTGACTCTTCTCTTGAAGTACTGGATCATACCCTTGATCCTCCACATGCCGCCTGCTAAAACAACATTCCCCGCAACACTTTCCACAATTTTTAAATCTATTCCATTTAACGCCTAAAGAAACATATATGCAATATTGTATTATTAATTTTCAGTCACCCCGAATATATTTGAGTAGGTGATGCTGGATGGTTTCAGTTTCAGCTTAGTTTTCTTGGAGCTCACGGATATCACCTCCTATGATTTGGCCTATACTTGGTTCATATTGCTGTACTGATTTTTTAAATCATTTAAGTATTATGGTGTGATTTTTAGGATATCTGCTGTCGATTAGGGATTTAATAATAAGAGCTAATCTTTTATCAGTTTAGTCATTGCATGAGTACCTGAGGGAACGTATTTAAAGTTTCTCATTAAAGGGTAGCCTATGTGAGATAAAAATTACTTTAGAAAACGGGCATAATCTCTACACAACTCCAACCCCCTGAAACGACAATCCCTGAGAATCTTCCCGTCAGGTACAAAGGGGTAATACAGCTTAAACTAAATTCTAACTTTTATATTTTGAACTTTTTAAATAAAACTTTGGCAATGGCTTCAATAATTCTACGATCAGTAAAAACTTTCTCCAGCAATATCACAGTCTTATTCAGACATGAACTATTAATATGAGTATAAAAAATCGTATAAAGAATCTACTCTATTTTTATCTCGTATTCGCTTTGGGGAATGTCGCTACGATAGCTTGATATTTATTCTGCAGGGATTGTTTTTCGAGGGGTTTTGTCTGAAACCAAACCTACGCGAATCCATTAGCCTCCTAGTTATATAATAATGTCTTATTTTCGACTCTCCATTGATGGATATTTTTTATTATTATATCATTTTGGAAAACATTTTTAATTTTTCAAATGCTCAGTCCCATTAATCTGAAAATTCAATCAAAGATAATTATATGGTAGCTAATTTTATAATATTTTTATCAATGAAATTAAATCTGTGTTCTCCGGTTTGTCCAAAATAACGAGCCAAAAAGCTTGGACTAACATCATCAAGATTTAAAGAGAGCTAGATGAGCTAAAATGCTAAGAATGCAATTGATCACGTAAAGCGAAAAGATCGTTCAGATATAAATGTATTTTTTCTATTGATATAAAGTTGGATGAATGGAGAAATAACAAATTTTATAAAAAGGATGCGACTTCCCAGCTATTCGTTTGCGCAGAAAATATTACAAGAGTTCATCAAAATTAACTGTCTGTTGAAGATTTTGTCGAGAGATTTGAAAAGAAGAATTTACCTGTTGTTATCCAAGGTAACGATTTATCTATCCAGGCTGCACTGAGAATTGGAATGTTTAAAAGTATTGGACTTTCTAATACTTCTATTAAAAATATAAAGATGTCAAATTTAAAATTGGAGAAGATGATGACGGATATAAATTGAGAGTGCCCTTCAAATACTATCTTTAATATTTGGTTTATAACAAAGATGATAGTCCCCTCTACATGTTTGAAAGTTCTCTCTAAAATAATAAATAAATGCTTCCAATTCTTGAGAATTATCATGTTCCTAAATATTTTAAAGATGATCTACTCCAATACGCAGGTTAAAAAAGTCGGCCTCCTTATCGATGGTTTCTTTGTTATTATTAAGGTTATTAATGGGTCCTTAAAGATCTGGGTCAACTGTTCATATAGATCCCCTTAATACTTCCGCTTGGAATACTTCTTTGCAAGGACATAAAAGATGGGTCTTGTTCCCAGAAAAAATTCCTAAATTCATTGTCAAAGGAAAGGGTTTTAGAGGGAAAAATTATTAAGATGAAGCGATCAATTACTTTACTCAAATAATTCCAAAAATAATTTAATCGGAAGGTAGGTAAAGACTAGGTATTATTTAATTCATTCAAAAAGCAGGGGAGACAGTCTTTATACCTGGAGGTTGGTGGCATGCAGTTTTTAATTTAGATGATACTTTAGCTGTCACCCAGAATGTCATGACGCACAATAACTTTGAGAAAGTGTGGAGAAGTATCAGATGCGAGCGGAGAAAATTCGCACATAAATATTTATAAGATTTGAAAAATAATGTAAATTTAATCGTAATTTAGGAATTTTCTCTTTACGAGAGAGCAATTTAGATTAATAAAAGCGATAATTATTAGATGGGATAGAAATATGAGAGACAATCAGTTTCTATGTCTTTCACGGGAACATCTTCTTCAAGTTCATCTTCTTCTTAATCATAATAATAATCATCAAGTCCATAAAAATAAAAATCCAAAAGAAGTCGATCATAGAACTCTCGAGAGTATAGCCGAAGCAGAAACAAAAAGAAATAAATGAGGACTCACTCCCTGAAAGATAAGAAAAAAAGAAAATTATCTTCATGAATTCATAAATTCTAATTTTTATAGTAATGCAAGATCAAAAGTCAACGCACTTTCCTTTTATTTCCCAATCTCCATATCTGGTTGGTTCGGGCCCTTTGGGTTTGAGTCCATATTCAGGTTACATTGGCTTTCCTGTGTTTTTATCAATGGTGACTTTTAATGTTTCGTTACTATTTTGGTTTTGAATAGTATTTGGTGGCTGATTTTGTGTTTATCTTAACTTTTCTTCCCCTGATAAAAATCCATTTGGATCTATTAATATCTTCATTTGTTATTCGGGTATTTTGGTCTCAAATGACTCTTCCATAGTGGGATCCCTAGGCCTAGGAATTTTTTGGTTCGCAAAAGCAAATCTGATATATCTGATGGTTGACAGGGCTCTCATGCTATAATATTATATTTTTGTTGCTATTTATTAATTATGAACAGAATTAGATAATAATCCAAAATAGATTCTGTCCATTATTTTATAAAATAGCTCAGGCACTTGGTGTAGATAATCAATGAATAAAAGCCTAATGAAAATTATGAGTGCGTTTTGTACGAGATCAGGAAGCGCACCATAATTTATAAACTACTATCTGCTACGCTTAGAGTATGGCCCTGATGGATACTACGAAACATGTAACCATAAAATTAAAGTGTAGATGACCACAGAAAATCATTCAAATAAGAAATACAAGAAATAGAGAGTAAAATGTAGGCGAGGATATTAGGTGGCGATAATTTCCCCAAAAACTCAACCACCCTATTATTCAATTGTAACACGAAAGAAATACCAAAGAAATTCGCATAAAACTGTATCTATAACAAATTGAAGTGCGTGAAAAGCATAGATCTTGTTGAATTGAACTTGTCTTCGAGTGAGAAGTTTGAGAAAGTTTGGCAATTCTATCAGCCCAAGGTCGAGTGAGTTTAATCATTTGATTCTTGTGATTAAATACTAGAAATAAAGTTAAATATAATTTATATTTATGCTTAAATAAAATAAATCTGTTGTATTAATAACTTCTTAAAACCTCATATGCAATCCATCCTTTACCTCCTACTTTTGCTCGCTCTCGCGATCAAGATCGAGTCATTGAGCTACCCAAGCTATATCCACGCTGACCAGACTGCAGATCAGTAAGCCTATCTGAAACAACTTATCGAGATCGAAAATAATTTGGGCAATCAATTAAATACATTTGAACAATTGGTTAATTCCGTGAATAAGAATATTTCTTCCTACGAAGGACTCACAACTATACAAACTCAAGCTCTTTAGCCAGGTATCAGCACTGAACGATCATCCATTTATCAAATGAGTAGCCAGTTAGTCTTACCTTTGGAGAAAAAAACCTGGGCTTGTCAGCTCCTCAATCAAACTGAGCAAGATAACATTCGAAATTTGATTAGTTCTGCTCAAAAAAATATTACTACTCTTGAAAGTAAATTGGAACAAGAAGCTCTATGTCAGAGGAATAATCAAATTCTATCTGAGATTTAGTTTTTAAATAATTACATTGAGCATTTAGGACAATAAATCAGCAATAACTGCCCTCCTATCCCTACCCCGACCCCTAACTCCACTGATGGTGGTAATACGACCCCAATAATCCCACCAACACCAACACCACCCAAGATCGCATTAGTCCCATATTCACAAAATAAAAATTTCATCTATGGTACCCAAGGGGAGTCAGGTTACCTCAAGAGTTTACAAAATTTATTAGATCAGGGCTATATAAAAAAATAATGCACCCCTGAAGCCCCATTCCCTAAAAGTAATCAAAATTGTGTTTCTTGCCCTGATGACAAGCAGCATTTTTATGACCTCACTGTCTAATCTTGCCTAACTTGCCCTAACGGGTACTTATTTATAAAAGAAAACAGAACATGCTTAGTGCAGCAAATGAACAGTAATTCGAACGCAAAGAATTATATTGGTCAGTTCCCGTCAGTTGACTCAAGCTTAAGCACTTGCCAAATATAAAATCCTTTCTTCAACGGAACTCATTGCATTGGCTGTTCAAGTCCTGCCTTTTTCGATTTCAAATAAAAAATATGTAAAATATGTCCAAATGGTACTACATTTGATAACAATACCCACCTCTGCATATACCAAAAGTTCAACTCTTTCCTGCAAGAAGGTGTAGTTAACTATTGCTGTGGTTCTATTACTACTGATCCGACTGCCCAAAGTTGCCCAAAAGAAAAGCCCTTCTTCAATGGGAAATAATGTATCGAGTGCAATTTACCAGCCTATTTCAGTCTTCAAAGTGCAACTTGCACATTGTGCAACAGTGGGTTTCAATTCAGCGCAAAACAGAAGAACTGCTTAGAAAACAAATACTTTGAACAATACTCTGTTTCATATGTAAAAACCGATACAAATGTAGCTGGAGCAGACAATTTTGCGGGCACCCCTCCAGTTGTTGATTCGAAGTACGAAAATGTTGTTGCTTGTGATGCTAGTCATCCATTTGTGCAGAACGGAGTGTGCATACAATGCCAATCTCCCAACTATTTTAACTATACGGTGAATCAATGTGAAGCTTGCCCAGAAAATCAAAAATTCGATTCAGTTCAACATAAGTGCTTGAAGATCGTTTCACAAAAGATGAACAGCAATATGGAATATATAACTAATTTTGCAGGCATCATTCCCTCCTATGATAGCCAAGTCTCCACCTGCCCTAAGGAAGCACCTTTCTTTAATGGAAATCAATGTATTGAATGCAAGCTTCCCAAATATATCAATTTTTAGACAAGCTAGTGTAAGTCTTGTGATTCAGATAAGATTTTTAGTACAGAAAATGGTCAGTGCATCGTGACTGATCCAAAATTCATGACAGACTTGAATTCTTCGAATATTTACTACATAGGTAACTTCCAAGATTGGCAAGCAAAACAGCAGGCCCTACTAAAAGATCACCCAAATATTCAAAAATGTCCTGGAGATAAACCTTACTTCAACTTTGGAAATAATAGCTGTCAAGTTTGCTCGAACGACTATCCCCTGTACGACATTAAGTATAACAGGTGCATCCGTTGCGAGAACAGCGAGTACAATCCCGAGAGTAGAGTGTGCATTGTGTACGGAGGGATAAATCCTACAATATAGAGATTTATGATGAATACTGCTGGGTGGATCTGATAGCTATTATTTTATTTCGTTTAACTCTAATTTCTGATATTATTTTATCATGTTCGAATTAATAGACTTAATATCATATCATTCATTTAAAATATGTGAACGAGGACAGTTATGCCCATGTAATGAATTATCGTGAAAATCAATGATGAAATTAACATAACGGAACAGTAAAAAATATCACCCTTTCGAAATGCAAAAAAAAAAAAAATTCGTCATAAATAAAGGATAACATATACTATGTGTAGCCAGTGAAGGAAAATAAGGATAAAAAATGTCCTATAACCAGTAATAAGTTTTAAATGATAATTGGAAATATACAGTAAATTAATTATACAATAGTTATAAAACCATAATATATAGTAAGATAAAAATAGAATTGGGTGAAAAAATAACCATGAACGTATTTAAATTATTTATAATCATTTTGGGAGCGATACTGAGGGATGTTTACGGTTTAGGTATCAATTTGACGCAGACATAAATTTTAGGCAATCTTACTCATTATAGGATCCAACTCAGTCCCTTTGGGGATAATCCACCTTTCGTACTACAATTCCCTCGTTTCCCTGCCTAATGGAATCAAACTGACAAGTATATGATTGTCCCGAAAATCACCACTGCAACATGGAATCAATATTTAGTCAGCGTGGTTTTGAAAGATAAAATTAAAACGTAATACAAAATCTCTCTCATTTTCCTCATGAACTATCAAGCTCTGGCAATGGATACAACTGTTTATGACTTCTATGCTACTCCCGCATCGCTTGGCCTTTCAAATATCAATTTATCAAATCTTAAAGATTTAATTAATCAATAAATTGATGATTTTCCCATCCGAAATATTCTCGACGAAGCCAAACTTAAGAAGTTGCCCAATCTTAAACTGGAAGAAGTTTTCAATAACATTATTAATCCCAAAATTATTAAGGCAATCTTATCATAGGGTAATTTGCCTGTACTTATAAAATCGATATTCAACATCCTGAAGAAAAATTTAAGTTGTCTTCAAAATTTAGCATATTTGCAAGAAATAAGTACTATAGCCAAACAAGTTCTGAGTTAAAAATCATCAAAATTAGAATAGAGCGAGAGTTTATATCTCCAGGAAAATGGACAGATCGAAAACAAAAGCGAAGAAAAATCAATGACAAACACAATGATAACAGAGTCTTAATTAAAGGAATTGTAGGAAAGACAAATAAGTGTAAAAATAAAATATTATTCTGTCACTGAGTCCTATATGAAAAAATTAGATGAAGAGTGGAAAGTCAGATAGCTTATCAAGAATCAATAACGTAATTTAAAGTAATTGCAATCTCAACGAGATAAACTCAACTAAATAATTTAACAATAGCAAGATAAAAAGAAACTGTTCACTCTCTCTAAAAATACAGTCAACTCCTCCAACCTGAGGTCACAGCTAGATGATAAACTTAAAAAAACTTTAACAACCTTAGAGATTTTAAACAGATCTTTTAATTAATTGACTAATAACATAACCCAGATTTCAAAGAATTTAGAGCAGCTTTACAATTCTACGGATCGAATATAAAAGTAAATTTCGGATATTGAAATATTGATTGACAAAATACAAAGAGACCTATCTGAAGTAAACCTGAAACTTTTTACAATAAAAACCAACATAACTCAAAAATATTCTCCTCAACTGCCAATGTCTCCATACTTGCAAGCATATTTCAAAACAATGCCAGTTGCCTTCAATTTCGTGGTACACCCTCTTTATTTTATAAACTTTCGAACCCAGGGCGAACTAACTTCTATAGCTGATGGGAGAGCGGAGTTGTTCATTTTATAGTCGATAAAACGTTATTTGGATCGAATGGTTGACAAAATATATTATGAATGCTATGGAATTAAAAATGTTCAAGAGACTGATCAAATTGGTTTATATCTCTACAAAATTCCTTACAGCTAGTTCATTAATTATATCAACAAGTTCTACTTGGGGAATAGTTCCGATAAATACATCCTTTCAAAAGACAACCTCTCCAAATAGAAAATTTAACTCCGCAGAGCAGATCTTTTACCCACTGTCGTCTCTAAAAGATTGTCTGATGCGTTCAACTCTTCATAAATAGAATCGATCGATAAAATTTAACAGCTGCAATAAGGAATGAGCTGTAAAGCCCCAGCTATTTTACAAAGCTTCGTTGGAATTATAAAATCAATTAAGGATAATATCTATTAGGTGAAAATTCCTAGACTTCAAAATTTTTTTGTACTGAAAGGGGTGTGTACGAGGGTGGAGATTTCAGGGGACGAGTCAGCAGGGAAAATTCTATTTTGGAGAGGAGTTTAAATATCGGATAAAATATATGATGCATATTTTATTCTAATTATGTGAGTTGAGTGATGTTTTATTTTCATCTTTTCCAATATATGTATGCGACTTAGTTATAGATAAAATCATTGACTATCAACTACTTTTGGCCGACTCATTTATTCCCAACTTATATTCCAAAATCAAGACTTGATTTTACAGATTATCAATGAGCGCATCCACATCCATCATTTGCTTTTAGGCGAAGTCAGCAACCCTATTAAATCTATAGTCAACAGATGTACTTGTTAATGTGATCAACACAACCGATCATGTACTGATTGGTGATGGCTAACATTTAGTGCTGAGGTATACACTTAATTTTCGACAGGTCGATGTTTTCGTCCATCCTTCACACTCCTTTTATTGTACTTTTATTTTATAATGTACTTATTTATTTACTAAATGAATGTCACAATATTATTATTTATCTAAGATTCTATATTAAGTTTCTACTCACTCTTCCCATGCAAAGCAAACAAAAATACAAAATGCCTAAGAATTTGTGCCAGATGTGCTATCAACACAGCGGAAGGTACATTTTGGACTGCTACTGTATAATATGCTAATAATGCTATCCATCGTATTGCAAAAAACTATCCTCATCTACATGTCCCCTGTGCTGTCGAGAGTCGAAAGGCAACAAAATAGACGCAAAGCAGTAATCTAGCATAAAAAGGATCGGGCACTTATTCTAAAATGTAGATGGTGGCCTACAAAGGCTCCTTGAAGTTTACAAATTTCAGAACTAAATCGCGAATCGATACTGTCAATATTTGTAGAGATAACTAAACAACTATCAAAACGCAGTCAATTAAATTATATCAGTGAATCCTGGACTCCATTCATTTTTTAACACCAGAGTTAAGTTAAAAAGGACATCTCAAACTCAACAATACGAAAGGAATTACAGCACCAACCATAGTGTGAGAGCGTAAAATACAATTAAACCCAATCGTTAATACGCATCTGAGATATTTTAGTCCAGGAGAACAACGATATAATTAAATGGGGCTCACAATCAGTACAATCAGAATCAGTACCAGCGCCAATATGACGGGAACAACAAGAATCCATAAATTTCAGGCATAAGGCCCATCGGGAGATCAAACAACAACCATAATCATAGTGGAAACATTGTTTATAAAGTACCCAATATTAACTACAATACTGCAGTCAGGAGCAGCAAAAGAATTAATGACGCTCATAACCCAAACTAAAAAATAGGTCCTGACTATGACGATGACGCGTATCGCCGATATCGCAAATTTTGATTGAATCATTCCATAATTAAACTCTTATAATCCAATATATTAATAAAATCAATTAGTTCGCTTGTGTTTAGTTCAAAAATCTTTTCCTGATTTTATCAGCATCACTACTAAAGCAAGACTATAAGAAAATAATCCTATTAACCCAGCTATTCGAATTATCTTAGTGTATTGCCCTAAGTATTAAGGACTTCCTATCAAAAAAGAGAATCCAAATAAAAACCCAGCTATTAGAGATCCAAAGTGACCAAAAAAATCTATGCCAGGCATCATTGAAATAATGAAAAGATAGAATATACTCACTAATATTCTCCTGCTTTGTAAAGGTTGGTTATTCACTCTTAAAATCCGATAAGCAAAATCAAACCCCATGACACTACAAATTGATGTTGAAGCTCCAACCCCTGAATAGGGGCTATGTCTAAAATTAGCTATGACATCTGGTAAAATATTCCCTAAACTTTATATTATT
>ERZ724506.322-NODE-322-length-17567-cov-8.441183_pt1 | contig 17567 bp, 6 predicted proteins | sample MGYA00376039_ERZ724506 | MGnify/ENA primary metagenome ERZ724506 (study PRJEB28724, sample SAMN07190887) | wastewater metagenome | isolation source: effluent of sewage treatment plant in Hong Hong | place: USA: Christiansburg, Virginia | collected 2016-03-01 ... | reverse complement strand
TTTATAAAGAGCTTAAAAGTATGTTTGATAAAGAAGAAATAATTGATAAATAAAACTATGTTAAAATATCAGTTTTGTTTAAGGAAATAATTGCAATGTTTTTTGGTATGTTATATGGCATTTTGGGAGTCAGAGGATATTATACAATAGTTGTTTTTATCATTGGTTTATTTTTAGCAACAAGAGCTTTCTTTACTAATTACAGAAAATATGATTAAGATAAGATTGATTTAATGACAATATTTGGTGCCAGTATTTAGCTATCCTTTGCTGTGTTCATTTTCTTCTGGATTGTTTTCTTCAACATATTTCACAGTATTAAATAAATATAAAAATTTAATTATTTTGTTGTTGTTGTTTTGATTCAAAAAGATTCTTTGAAATTTGCATTTATTTTTATTTTTGTTTGAATTTCTTAAAACAATTATAAAATATTGTTAATTTTCCCAGTATCTTGTCTAAACAGCTTTCTATATTAAAAAATTATAACCTCTTATAATTCTATTATAAGGTTTGGTTAAATGCTTTCAAATTATTGTTATATATAATCGTTTAGTATTTATATGATTATATTCTCAAAAAGATCTCAATTTATTTTTAAGACCTACAATTCTTTTATGTATTGAACTAAACTTTTAATTTGATTTTTTAAATATAACTTTTAGTTTTAAACAATATTTAAAATACAGCCAAAACTTAATTATTGAATTTTGTCATTTTATATTTAACTTATACTATACAAAACAATTTAGTAATCTTTCTAAATAATATAACTATTATTGTCTTTATTTTTACTCATGTTAGCTAAGCAACTCAAACAATCCTGAAATAAAAACTAATTCTCAATATCTAATAGCATGTTAAATATTTAATCAGTAATATCTTATTTAATCTTTTTTAGTTAATAATCGTTTGATAATTATACTTATCCTTCATAATAAAAAATATTACTTAGAAATCCTAATATGCTTATAATTAACAAATAGTTTTGAGCAATTTCCATTGATAAAAAGATATTTAAATTTTACAATATTTATTTGTATTTATCGTATTCTTTTAATAGCAAAAACTGTGCGTTATTTTTATATGAAAAAAAATTTGCTAATATCAAAGATATTTTCTCAATGGTATTAGCTTGGTCTGTATGAATAAAATCAAGATTTGTAAAACTATTTATTGTTGAAATAGATTTTGAATTTGATTGATTTATTATCTTAGAAGAGATATTGTTTAAATAAATAAAAACTTATTCGAATATTTTTGTCTGAAATAATTTCTCCGCAAATGAACTATTATAGCATAAGAGATTTCCTATGAAATACAAAATCAAGCAGAACTTGCTTTAATTATTAATTTAATAATCTGCTTACTTTATTAAAATATCAACGATGCTAGTATTTTGTTAAATATAAATACATTATTTTTCATTTTCAGATAATTTTGTTAGTAATCTTAATATGTCTAATTAAATACTATTCTAATTAAAAGTCTAAATAAGTAATATTTGTTAGTCTATCTATTAACATGTTAGTTAAATTTTTGAAATACTAATTATGTTTCATAATACTTTAATCAATGTGCAAAAGATGCTAATAACACTTTTAGTTTTAATTATAAGTATTATTTAATGATAGTAGTTTATAATTGTATAAAAAACTCCAAAATATTTATCTGGATAAAAATTATTCTAGTTATTATTGGAACATATGTGTTTCAATGTTATAATGATTTCATATTAAATTTGTTTTAAACTTTAATTTGATTTAATTTAATTAATATAGATAATAAATAAATCAAATAATTGCTGCTAATTATAGATTTCTTTTATTCTTAAATAATTTATGTTTACTTTTTAAATCATTTATAACACAGCTTATTTCTTTTAATTGAAATCAATTACCTGCTCATTGCCAACTAACTCGTTAACTAATTAAAATATCCTAGCAAATAAAAATATACTAATTTAATTAATTATATTTATATCTTGTTTATTTACTAGCTCTAACTTTTAATATTTCTCTAAAACAACATCCATAAAAATTTCAAACTTCTTATTTTTAAACTCAATTTAAATTAAATCTGAGTTTTATTCTAGTAGTAGTTTAATATCTAAAAAATTTATTATTTAATTTTATATTTTAAAAACTGTTTAAAACTAATCAACTATCTGTTATTCGAAATTCATTATAATATATTATGACTAATCTTGACCTATATAAAAAACTTATTCTATCTAAAGTGCTTTAATTTGATATTGATCTTTAATAGAACATCATAGCTGTATTGATGAAGAAGGTTCTCCAAGAAACTGTATTTTACATAGTAGTTTTACTTAAACTGGAAATCTAGCATTAAATAGAATTTAGAGATGTTGAGGATCCTGATTTAATTTTTCTGAAATGTCCTATCAGTATTTAATTTATTCCCATGAGCGGAAGTTTATTAGCTATATTGACTGATGATTATCAAGTTAAAATATATTTGACCAAAGACTATGAACTTTAGCAGATAAAAGTTATTAAACCTTTTGTATATGGATAGGTTTATGACATGATATGGCTTAATAACTTCTCATTTTATTTAACAACAACAGATCATCAAATAAGTTTATTTAAGTTTGATTAAGAATAAGCAGAAAGTGATTTAAAATCATAAATAAAGTTATCTTTTTAACACTAGGATAAATAATATGTGTCTTCTTATTCATAAAACTTAGTTCTCACGGAGAATAATATAACAATATAGATTTAGGATATTTTAACTAATAAGTTCTAATCTATTCTAAAATCTGAGTTTTTAGTATTTTAAGAGCCAATATTGGTTAATAGTTTTTTCAATAAGAAAGTGGTTAATTATGATGAAAAATATGATCATGAAGAAAGTCTTATTGATTACAATATGGATGATAATTTCTATGATGACAAAGTAAAAAATACAAATAAATTTATAACAAAAGAACAATATCTTATCCTAATTAACAAATAGATACTTTATTATTATGACTTGGAAAATAAAAGAAGCTTTTAATTACTTTTTAAAGATGAGCTAATAGAAATATAGTAAATTCCCAACAACAATATAGATAATGATATCGATAGATTTTTATTAAAGATGCCAAAAGAATTACTGTGTTTTAGCATAGACAATAAATAAACAAAAATAAATCTAAAACTTGATCTAAAAATAGTTGGATTTAAATGCTACAATGAAAAAATAATATTTGTAAACCCCAATATATTTTTCTGTAGCAATGCATTAGAGAACTTTTTCAGAGTTGCTTTAACAGATGTTTCTCAACCTACCTATAATTAAATTTAAATTATTTTAAATATTTATATAATTTAATGTCAGAAGAAAACGAATCTGATAATCATGACTTTTAGCTCACTTTAACTTTTCCAGATTCCACTCACGTAGAAGAAGATAAACTTAAAATGGAGAATCCTGATTTTTATTAAATAAAGACAGCTAATAAAAAGCTTTTGAAAGAATGCTAAAGATTAAAAGAAATTCTCAAAAAAGTGTCTCAGGATAAAATAAGAGAGGTTTTTAATAGCCATGAAGCTTAATAGGAATTTAAAATAATTTGTGAAGCGTTATAAATAATGTATCAAGTAAGAAACAGCTCTAATAGTCTATCGAGAAGAAAGACAAAACAAAGATTTGGTCTCGAAGATAACTACCAAAAACTCATATAACAATAAGATATAGAAGTATAAATAGAGACTTTGAATGAGATTTAAATAAATTATATTAAAAAACCAGAATGGAGAAGCTCTATATACAAATAAACCAAATCTCCCTTTATTAAAATACTATAAAACATTGGAATGCTAATAGAGAGAAGCGTTTAGCTATAAATCAATTAAAATATTATATTCTAACATAAGGAGGATTATTGGGAATTTTCTAAAAGATTTGACTAAATATAATAAAGTATAGATAATCAAAATAGTGATTAAGATATGTCATTTTAATAATTTATTAATGAAAGAAACGACAGCATGCTTAGAACAAACTCATTTTCCATGCAACCAAGTAGCGATATTTAAGGTCAAAATAGCTATTTGACTTAATAACTATAAACAAATTCTTTTAAACTCAAACAGCATTTTAATTCCCAAATGATCCAGTCTGATTTTAATAGCTAAGACATTGAAGACTTGTATGAAAAAATTACTCAAGAAGAAGAGCTAATAAAATCATTAGAGTTATAATTAAACCATTAAGAAACAAAACTACTTAGTATTATTTAGAGCAGTGATGATGAAAGCAAAACCCAATGATCAGAGACAATAAAACTATAACTCTTAAAAGAGAAAAATATTCAAATAGAAAAACTGAAAAATGATCTTAACTAAACTTAAATATTAAATCAAATGCTCCAGTAAAAAATAAAAGATAGCGAAATATATAATAGCTAGAACCTAAATAAAATAACCTAAGAGTTTCAAACCGAGTTTAGAAAAATAGAAAGTTTATCTAATTTGCACTCAAGTATGTTTTAAGAGAGCTAAGTAGCAAAACAAAGTTAAAAATAACTAATAGAGCTGCAACAGTAGAATGATAATTTAAAATCACAAATAAAAGAACTATAACAAATAAACTCCCAATAACAATAGCATAGTGAGATTAAAGAAAAAAGAAAAACACTAAACAGATAGTCTTTTATTACTCCTGTTAAATCCTCCTAGGAAATCCAGTTATATGACTCAGATATATAAGATTAAGAATTGTTAAATAATTAAAGAAATAGCGATGCACAAAAGTGTTAAAACCCTTTTATATGTTAAGTAGTTAATTTATAAAAGGACAAATAAATAAAGCAATTTAAAGACATTATATTAGATTTAGAAAAACAAATAAATGAACAAAAGGGTTTATAAATTACAACACAATAGCAGTATTAAGAGCTACAAATAATAATGGAAAATTAAAAAAAAGAATAAGCTTTATTAAACATTGAAATTTAAGGGCTAAGAAATTAAGAGAAATATTTTTGATCATTATCCCAAGAGAGTTAAAAACTCATAGAAGCATTATAAAAAAAGCTAAATGATAGTTTTTAAAACTACTCTTATTAGGAAATAAGACTCAAAGAAATTAGTGCTGAAAATTAAAAACTTTTAATTGAATTTAAATAAAAAGAAGTTTAGTTAAAAACAGAATAAAATTAAGTTGAAATATTAAAACACCAACTAGATCAAGCAAACTAATTTTTAAAATAAATAAAATAAAATAAACAGCAAATTAAAGAGTAAGTTGATGACAATAAAGATGTTGAACTACATTAGTTAGAAAACTTATAGGAGCATAATTAGTAATTATTAAAAGAAAATGAAGAGACGAAATCAAAAAACTAATTCTTATAATAAATTAATGATCAATAAATAAAAGAAATAGAATAGTTTAAGAAAAAGTTATTAAATGAAAATTTGAATTAAGACTAGTAGACCGATAGTAATCAAACTAAAAGCTATAGCTAAAATTTAAAATAAATGAAAAGCTTAAATAACTAATAGCAAATAATTGAGTAAAGAGACAGAGAAATTAAAAGACTATAAAACACAAATGAATTCATGAAAAAAGAACATTAGGAGTTATTAAATAAAATAAATAGTTTAGAATAACAAGCTTTAGAATATAAGAATAGAAATTTGTTATAAACTGAATCATAAAAGAATGAATTAACATTTAAGAATCTATAAAATATTAAAGATCAAAGTGAGTAATAATAAATAAACTAAGAATTTTAATAAGCTTTAAAAGAAAAAGAAAATTAACTAGAAAAATAGTAAAACTAAATTCAAAATTTAAATAACTAATTGTATAAAATTACATAAGAAAATGTTGATTTATAGCAAATTTTAAAAACCTCATAAAAAGATTAAGAAAATTAATTATAGTTAAAGAGCAACTAAAATCAAATGGAAAACAATTAACTTAAACAATAAATATTAAAGCAACAAAGTAATATGGATAATTAATAAAATATTTTAATTTAACTAGAGGCAAAAATATAATAATTGCAAAATTAAAACCAAATAATATTTAGTTAAAAATAACTAGATTAAGAAATTGATATATAAAATAAAGAGTATGAAATAAAAATAAGAGAAATTTAGCAACGAATCGACAATATAAATAAAAGTCATAAATAGAAAATCAAAGTATTAGATTAATATTACAAAGAAGAATACAATAAAAGCCTCAAAAACTAATTAGATGTTATAATAAAATGATTAAATGTGTTTGAGAACAATTAGGTTTCAAATATTAAAGAAATAAATAAGAAAATACATTAATTATTTAGCTTAATAAATTAGCTTTAATTAAATAAACCAACTAAAGATCTGTCTTAATTAAAAGAAGCATTATTTACTAAAAAAGACAACAACTATTTTTAATTATAATAATCATAGGCTTCCTAAATAGATTAACGAATAAGATGAAACTCAGAGACTGTCAAATGAGAGCCAATTTGATTATCTTAGATTCATTTAACTTAAACTAATAATAATTTCAGACCTTATTAAACCAATCACAATATCAAGGATTTCTCCATTTAATCCCCTATAAAATACAACAACATGTCCATTAGTTAAGATCACTCTAAAAACTATACTAATACAACTTCTCCTTGAATTTAAAGACGAAACAAAGAAAAGGAAGGTTCTTTGGTAAGAAGAGACAATAGCCAAAACTCCAACAACGATCAATTATCAACTCATTGTTACGAAAACTATAATAATTCAAAAATACATTGAGAACCTAACCATCATGTTTTTTAAAGAATTTACTAGCCAATTGATAGCGGAGAGAAATAAAACAGTTGACTAAATAATAGTAACATTTATTTGGCTCAATCTATCAACAATAGTTTAAATTAGTAACAAAAAAGTGCTGTTTATAGCTAAAAAAGTCCTGCCTCAAATTAAATAGCTCTTAGATTAATTAAGTATTCAAACCCAGGTACAAAAAAATCTTAAAATATTTAAACTATATTTTTATTTAATTTCAAAGGCTAAAATAAAAAGATAAAGCTATAATTTTATAAGTGTATTAATGAGTTTAATTATAAATAATATATAATTATATAAATATAATGACATACTAGAGTAGAAGACCTGATTATAGCAAAGGACCAGAGGAAAAAACAGATTTTTAAGAAATACAAAGAAGAAGAATAAAGAATCTTTTGGTCTTTATAGGTGAAAATGATACCAAGCCTATAGATACATAGTTGAATTACTGTCTTCAACATATAAACGAGTTCTTTAAAGTCGAGACTCTAAAAGAATTTTTTAGTGAGGAATTTATAAAAACAATAGCTTTGATTCCCAACAAGTAATATCTATATTCTAATATATTCTTCTAGCTGTATTAATCAGATTAGAATGAGTTGGAGAAAAATTTAGTAAAAATTGTAGAAACTCTTTAAATGTATTTCTAAAAAAGAAACTATTTAATATCCTTAAATCTTATTTTATTTCTAGTTGAGCTTATTTAATAAGGAGTACTACATCATCTTATTTTGCAAAGATTATTCATGGACCTGTGCACAATAGCACAGAGAAACAAATAAGACTTTGAATTTGTTATGCTAATCATTAATAACATTCTGCTAGTTTCCAAAGGATACTTCCAATAAATAAGTGATATTGAGTATTTAAATCTCATAGACGAAATTACTGGTATTTATGCCACACACTAGGGTGAATATGCTAGCATGACATACTATCTAAAAGAGTTCTTTGGTTTTATTAAAAATGATAACCATGGCATTATCGATGAGTTTCTTAACAAAAGAAGATATGGAAAACAGTTGTAGATTTTATAAAAACATCCTTTGAGATTTAATCTTTAAATTGAATAAAACAAAACCTAAGATTGTTAAGCAGTACTATACTATCCTTAGGGAATTTTATCATGATGAATAGCTGATCTAAATTTAGGACTAAAGTACTTTATTGGTTTTGAGAACCTAAGAGTGTTTGAGATGTCATATTGAAAAGATTTTAATCTATTTATTTAAGAAAGTTTTGGCCACTTTAATTTACTTAATAACAATGAGTTTATCACTGTCTTACATGAATTTCTTTTTTCAGTTAGTCTATAGTAGAAATTATTAGGGATCAATAGAGAATTTACATTTTAAGTTTTAAGCAAGATGCAAAACAGATTTCAAGTTTTAAATTTGTTTAAGGATATTTGGGCTGAATTTTTAGTATATTTTTATCAGAATATTGAGAAGATATCTTATCTTTAAATACATGAAATTCTGCAAGGCACATAAATATTTTTCTAATTAACAGAGAAGTATTTGCCTATAAATTACACTTATATTCAAGAGTATTATTAAATTGATTTAGGTAATATAAAAGTCCTTCAGAAGATAGAGTATATTTCTGTAACATAATTAATACTAAATCACCTCTACAGTGAAGATCCTGTTTATGCAAAGTATTAATCAACAATTTAAAAAGACTATGAATAGTATATTGATTCTAAATACATAAATGAGTACTATTATATCTCATAATTCTTGCACTCTAATGTTTCTATTGGCTTACTAGAGGATTATATAAAGGACACTCTTTATATGAACATAAATGATACGGTTATATAGAAGCTGATTGTTTAGGCATTTGTTGGTTGTCAATCTAAGTGTATATAGTTAGTTATAAGTTACTTTGAAAACTATTATGAGTATTTAGCATAAAAGATCCCAAATTTTTTGGAGGTTTTCTTCAAGGAGTTTTATTAATGTAACAAAGATAATACGGTATTGCTATATAACATGCCTTTTTAATTTATTATGTTAAGGTCTAAAAAAGGAGAGACATATTTGGAGTTAGAGACTATTTTAACGGCTTTGGAACAATATTATATAGAAGACTTTAAGAGCTTCGCGTGCGTGTATTTATCTATGATTAATTACATAGAGATTATTAATAAAATGAAAGATGCTGAAAAACAAACACAGCTCAAATCAAACTTAAATAATTGGACCCAAAAATTATAAACAGAAAGCAAATAATATAATCTGTTATAGATAGATATGATTAAAGAACTCATCAACTATATACAATAATAATGTATAAAAATTTATTATTCATTATTTTTCAAAGCAGTAGTAATTACTCATAGTTAATCTATTAATATTTGAAGATCTTCTTGCAATTAACTTTACTAATCAAGTTTATTATTTTTAATTGCTACTTATAACTTAGCTTATATTGATTAACTTTGATTAAATTTCTCATCAAACAAAATAGCCAGCTATTATTTTCTTTAAATTCTCTCTTAATCTTGAATTAATTATTATTATTTAATGTCAAAAGTATCTTTAGTGAATCCCATTTTCTTTGCTTATTTTATTTTTATCTATTTTATATGCTCCTCACTGATTTAAACATCCTCAACCCCTTTACCCCATTATTTATACTACAGGTTTTATATTTCACTCTCTCTATCATAACTATTTTACTAGGGTCTATATTTTATATCTTCTTTTATCTACCTAATCTCTTATCATATTTGACTATACTGTTTTCACTTGGGAACATTAAAAAAAGGATCAAGTTTCTATTCATTAATTTTGTAACTTAGTGGTGGGTACTCAATATTAATAGGCTATTTTATTTCTTATTTAGTTCAGTTCCAATTTTAGCTATCAATTTCCTATCAACTTTTATCTAGTTTTAGTTTTGGATAGCTTATATTTTCAACAGAATCTAATTTACCATACATTTTAAAAAATTATTTTCCTACATCTGTTTCGCTACCAAAAAGCTTCCATAAACTTTTAAGCTTATGTCATTCTTATTGGCAAAGGTTTTTTGTTGGGATTTCTTTGAGACTTAAAATTTCATTCTTCATTAACAAAATTATAATAATTATATTTTTTATTTTTATATTATTTAGCAGATTTTGGGCCAATCATGTTCTTATATTGAATATGTTATTCAAATTCTTATTGTGTTAAATATTTAAAATCTAAAGCAGCTTGTTTTAAAGTTAGATTAAATTGCTATGCTTTTTTTACAATTTCTGCTGCTTTTTCATAGCCAATTTTCTCACTCAAAGCAGTTACCAACATCATAGAAGATTCTAAATATTTTTAAATGGCTTATTTATTAGCTTAAATACCTTATAAACATTTAATGTTAAATGAGTCAATTGCATCTGATAAAAGACTCATAGAATTTAAGACATTATATATAACTAATGGTCATTAGACATTAAGTTCAAATTTTCCAGTTGAATTTGCAAACAATATTGCTGAGTTATTTCCTATTACTTAAGCACATACCATAGTCATTGCTTCTATTTAAGTGGGGTTTATTTTACCAGGCATAATTGATGACCCTGGCTCGTTTGCAGGAAGAACTAACTCGCCTAACCCACATCATGGACCCGAAGCCATTAGTCTAATATCACTCACTATTTTATGCACGGAGCTTGCCAAGCTTGATAAAATAGAATGAAACTACGTCAATGAGTCATTTGTTTATAAGGCTTGGAATTTATTCTATGCTGGTCTAAACCCAATAGCCAATTCATTACCGAGTTCTTCACAAAAGATTTAATCAAAATTCTCAAAAGAATTTAAACCAGTACCAACAGCTGTTCCCCCTTAAGCTAATTCTTTAACAAATTCTATTTGATAATCTAGACTATTTATTGCTTATTTAAGAGAGAATAAATATCCTGAGAATTCTTGACCAAGTGTCAAAGGAGTTGCATCTTAAAGATGAGTTCATCCAATTTTTATTATGTCTTTAAACTCTTCAATTTTTTCTCTAAAACTTTCACATAGTCTATCTAATGAAGGTCTTAATCAATCTTAGTACATTAATACTGTTGCAATGTGCATGGCTGTGGGAAAGGTATCATTAGAGCTTTACCCTTTGTTTGCATCATCATTTGGGTGCACTCATTAGTTACTTTAGTTTTCTTTAAGAATTTAATTAGCTCTAAAAGAAATAACTTCATTGACATTCATATTCGTCTAAGTTCCTGAACCTGTTTGCCAAACAGATAATGGAAAGTTTGATCACTCTATTTGGCTTAGAAGAATTTCATTTGCAGACTATTATATTGCTTCTGATTTTTCACTATTTAATCCATGGTCTATGTTTATCTTAGCTATTATTTTTTTAATCATGGCCAGTGCTTGAATTACTTCATATGGCATTATATTGTTTCCAATTTTAAAATTATCTAATGATCTTTAAGTCTGTGCCCCATACAGCTTGTCAACCGGTACCTAAATTTATCCCATAGAATCTTTCTCAACTCAAAATCCTTTTGAAAAATATTTAGACATTAGTTTAAGTTAATTTCAAATCATTTAAATATAAAATAATAAAATATATTATAAAAAAATTTCTATGTGAATCTGGTTGATAATTTTCTACTCTCAATATCACTCTTTAAAGTCTATTCTGTTTTCAAAGCATTTTTGTTTGTTTTTGCTTTCTTTAATATTTTTTGTATTTGAGCTTAGTCTTTCAATAACATGCAGCAAACTCTCTTTGTTTCTTTGCTCAATAAGTCATTATGTTTTTAATAATTAAGAGTTTCTTATTTGTTTAGATACTAATGTTGTTTAATCCTCAATAGTTTTGATTCTTTAAGTTTATTCCGAAATAGACTGTCTTATTTTTTCGCTAATTTATTAGCTTTTTCTTCTAAGGGAATTGTCATCAGCTTGAAATAGTCTTGAAGACTTTCAGGAATGTCTGCTTTCATTAACATGCTCTCTAAACTACACAGAGTCTTTTCACATTGTTTATTTAGCATTAAAATTGTCTTTCACTAAATTCATTATAAAATTTGTTGATTTATAGAATTATTAAAGATTGAGAATCTTGAGCTTATTATTTACATATTCTTTTTACTATTCAAGTTCTTGTATTCTTTGCAAAATTTCTAACTTTTTTTACTCATTATTGGGTTGTTTTATGCTTCCATTTTCTAACAATTATTTCTTAAACAAAATTTATTAGCTAAGCTCATCTCTATATTATTAGATGTTTTCTTGTTTCATTTTATTTTGCTGATTTTTAAACTCAGCAAATCTTTTAAGATCTTGATCCCATATTCTTGCTTACTCTCTAATATATTATTAGTCACTTTGATCTTTCAATTTCTTCTCTTAAATCTACATATCTAATATAGTTTTGTATCTTTATTTATTCTACTCTTGTTGTTATTATTTTATTTTCTCTTTTTTCTCAAATTCTCAATTTTTTCTTAATAAATACTTTTCATTAAGTCATTCTTATTTGATCTCAATATCATTTTGCTTTTATAGTGCCTATCCTCCTTTGATTAGCAAAGAGTTAATTTTATCTTATCTCTATTTTATTTCCTATTGTCTTTGTATTTCTTGCTCAAGCTAAATTTTCTCACTTAGTTTTTACAAATCAATTTATTATTATCTCTCTTATCTTTCTTATTCTTCCTTTTAGTGTTTTTTTAGTTCATTTTCTTACATAATCTGCTGCATTAATTTTCATTTCTAATCCAAATGATTTTCTTTCTCCATAACTTATTTTTATTAGTCCTCTTATTGCAATTGATTCAACATTTATGCTTCTTCTTTTGCTTATTAAATTTCTAATAATTTTTATTGTTCTTTTTTCTGTAAAGAATTAATTTGATTTTCTTTTTATTTTTATTTAAATTCTTAAGCTTATTTTTTTTTCTCTTCTTCTTATTTGATCATTTCGTCTAGTATGTCTTTTTCCATTTAAACATAGTTTTTCTCAGCTTATTTTTCTCTTTGAATTTTATTCTCTTTTTCTTGAAGTTATTTATCTAACAATAATTTATTCGTTTTTTAAATAATTTATTTTTTTCTAGTCAAAATATCTTTTTCCTATTTATCTAAATAAGCCTGATAAGTTGCTATATGATCCCAGTCATTCTCACTTCCAGACTCATCATTATTATTTTCATTATTCTTTTAAATATTTTCTTAAGCTGGGTTTTCCTCTTCTCAAAATTATTCTTATTTTTACTATTATATTTTTGCTTATTGTTTTTTGACAACAATCTCTTTCATAATTCTTTGTTCCAAAGCTAAAATAGTTTTTCCGTTTATTTTGTTATTAGGCTTGATAAATTCATTGATAATATTCTATATTTAGGATTACTTCTATTCCCCTTTTATTTTCAAAAACTTGCTTAGTAAAACCCTACCAAGCTCTTTTCTTTAATCCTCATTAAAAAAGTTATCTCATTTTTCAACAACGGTTTTCTTCAGAGTTCTTTTAATCATTTTTATTATTATAATTTAAAATGAAATTGCAAAACGACCCCACCAAAAATCTTCTTATAAAATACGAGAGACCAATTCAAAAAATTGTAGATGAGAAATTTAATAATCAAAGAACTTAAGAAGAGATTTTAGAAGAGATACTGATTGAGACTTATAACAATGGGCCAAATTCTTCGGTTGATCTGTAAACATTATTAAATATTATGATTCCTCCCATAGAGTTCGAGGATAATAATAAATAGTACGTTAGTTTTGTTTCTAACAAGCCATCAAGTTGAGAAGACATAATCGAACTTAAAACAATGCTAGAGTTTAGGTTAAAAGAATACTAGGCAAAATCGTCTGGAGTTTGTGAAATATGACTATAGTTATTTTTCTAATGTTTTGATGAAATTCTAAGACAAGTTACTATAGACTGCCCACAAAGAGGGTTGCTTTTAATGAGAGTCTGAGACGAAATGAGAATGACACTTGATGCATATAAGATTCTATATAAGGGAGCAGATAGCTATGGTATTTAGCAGCAACTCGAGTCTTAGAAGATTAAAAACGAGCTCCAAGCAGAACTAGAGTTACTCAATCAAGAAAAGGATAATTTGTCAGCAGAAATTGATCTATTACAAACAGAGCAATAAATATTATAAGATAACTTTGAAGACAAAATGAACAATTTATGAAAGTCCAGAAAATAAGAAATTGAATTTCTTGAAAACCAAAACAATTAATTAAGATAGCTTTTTTAAACCCTAGAGATAGATAATTAATATTTTATTATTTGTTATTATTTGTGATAATCTTATAATGCTATAAAATTGATTCAAAACAATTAGTACGGTTTTAAGATCATTTAATAGACATTAGCTCAGTCGGTTTTGCTCGATGCCTTTGCAGTCAAGTATATGAGAGATAAATTTTGAGAATTCTTGGTCTTATGAAGTTCCATAAGATTAAGTAAAAGGTATATCAATTGCAGATTCTGGAAATTATGTGATTTTTTATACATGCAAAAAATGTGATACAAAATAGAATAGATCTTTTTCTAAGCACTCGTATCATCAAGGAGTTGTTATTGTTTGATGTGAGGGTTGTAAAAGCCTCCATTTAGTTGCTGATAATCTCAAGTGGTTTGAAGATAGTAAGATTAATATAGAAGATCTAATAAATCGAAATAACGAAACTATGATTAAAATTGATAGTAGTAATGTACTTTCGTAATAACTACAATAAAAATTAGTTAATTGAGAGTAATAACAACCGAAAGCAAATGATTTTATTTAAATTTATTTATTTATATTTGATTGTATTTAGGACTTTTACTATTATTATAGATGATCCTAATCTTAATGTTGTTTGTCTAATTATACTATTGGTTTGGTATTCTAAATATCTCTATTATACTGTTATGCTATTTACTATATCTACTAATTGTACAACTCATTTTAATCAACACTATTTTCTTAATGACTCTCTATTAGAGAGTTAATTTCTTTATTCTTTTATTCAACATACTAAAGATTTAATATGTTCTCCATTATTGCCTCGCTGCTTATATCTTATTCTTTCATGAGATCATTTGCACTTTTAAGAATTTAGTTTAATTATGCTGTGTTTTTTTCTCGCTTCAAATTTGCTTAGATTTCCTATAATAGATTGATATTATTGTTGACAAAGATATACTACTTTTCTAGTTTTATTTTATTATTTAAATGCTTGTTCATAATCTCTTTACTTTAAAATTTTGAAACTTCTTCAAGCATTTTAACTTCTTTATGGATAAGTTCGAATAACTGTAATCTTTTACTCTGAAGCTTTTATATTTATATATCTAACAAAATGCATTATTTCTCTACTTGAATCTTTTGACCATCAATTTTGCCATTTTTTTGTCTAAGCAAGAAAATCTCACCATGTTCATTACTTTGGTGTATGACACCTTATTTTTATAAAATTATTTAAATAAGCTCAATAGTTTTAAGTTCTATCTCAGTTTTATTAGAAATCTTGCTTATAAAATCTTATTACAACAAAACCTCATTTTCATCGAAAATCTACTCTAATTTTTTCTCTATTAAATTTAGTAAGTATTTAAACTAAAACACATGAATTATTAAATCACTTGGCCCTATACTATTATTCTTCTTTTTATTTCCACTAAAATAGTCTTTAATATATTTGAGGAAACCAGTTTTTTCTTCATTGTTTTGCTTAAACAAACACATATATTAAATGATATCTTCTTCCTCTTTAATACTTATAAACTCTTTCATGTTTATCATCTCTTTTATAATAGGACTTAGACACAAGGGCTGATTTCCATCTATGCTAAAAAAATCAAGTAGTTCTTATTAAGATGTCGCTGCACCTTTTTTATACTACTTAAGGTATATTATTAAAGCCTATTGCCAATATTTTTTCAAAGCCTATTGTTTCAATGGATATTCATAATTCTTAAAAAATCTTTCTTAGCCTTTCTGTGACAAAATGTTACTAAAATTTACTTTAATAAACTCAACTTTAGAAAGAGTCTAGTTCTCTTCGGTATTTCTCTATAAATTACTTGACTCTATTTCCATTATAAAATTATAATATGTCTTCATAAAAATTCACGATGCTTTTAACAAATGAGGAATATGGTTTTCTAAAGAAAGTACTTCCATATTCCCTAAGCTTATAAGTTGACAATGAATAAAAATCTATTAAAAAGAATGCTTAAAAAGAGGAGCTTGTTTTAAAGTAGACTATTAATCATTCAACTGATTTATTTGAGAATGCTTATAATAAATGTTTGATTATTTTACAATGACTTAAAACGCACCCCGAAATACATTTATTTCTTGAGTAAAATGAAATCAGTTTAGCAAAAAATAATCCTTAATAAAAAGTAAATTAGAAAATAAATGGTATATTTCAGTTAGAATAAAATTTAAGAATAGGCAACTACGAATCTCCTTCAGAATTTATTTAAGATTTACTTTATATTTTCTAGCATACTATAGATAGTATAAGTAATGAAAATCTAATGTATAATAAAGCATAATAATTGCTAGCTATTTGTAATTAACTAATTAATGAGTATTTTGAGTAAGATATTATTTAGGAATTTTAGAAGTTGGTATAATTAAGAAAGAAAACTGAGAAAATTAGCATGTAAAAAAACCAAGATAAAATAAGCTGTTTTACAGATGATTAATTATTTTAGATAGTTTAAAGGGTTCAAAAATTAAAACCTTATTAAATATTTTAGATCTTTAAAATTTCATAAAAAAATAACATAGAAGAATTAAATCAAAACGCATAAATTGATTTTAAACAACTTACAAACAAACAGTTAGATCAGATCAACAAGCAACTAGATTTTTTTGAAAAAATGGACTAGCTGAAAAGTAAAGTAAAGGATTAAAAATAATTTAATTCTATTTAACAATTTAATTCTTAGTTTTTTTCGAATATAACAGGTAGTTCTTTTAGGTATTATCAAAGTCTTTTCTTAGAGTCTAGTTCATCAACTTTTTACAAACTTATTTAGCCCAAATTATTGACTCTTAATTTTCAGTTTAGAACTTAATCATTTTATTTTATATCTTCTGTATCCTCCTCCACCTCTTCTATTTTATTAATTTAAGCTACATTTGATTTGTTCTGTAATTAAAATTACATTACTTTCTATGTATAATCTCTTAAGCTTTTAAAAGATAAAGATCTTTTGTTCTTTTATTCATATTAGTCATTTTCAAAGGAACTCTCCTCCTCAATAGCATTCTATGACATTTCATTGTTCTCTAAATTATTACTACCCTAAGAACTATGAAGATATTTATTCTCTTAAAGATCTTGAATTAGAGAAAATCTGAAGCTGCTTTTGTTGCCTTTATTTTATATATTGTCATCTTCATCTGTTGTTTCTTCCACTTTTTATAATTAAAAGCCTAATGATTTAGATCATCTATTTTGTTTACTAAGAAAGCTGTCTTCATTTTTATCAAAAATTATATTTTTTTAGAAGTTAAATGAAGTCTTTTCCATATCATCTTCTTTATCACACTCAACGACTGTTTCTATTTCGCTATTTTAAACACTTTTCTTTCTAGCACTGTTTATTTATTCTAAAATTGTTTTTTATAAACTATCTTTTGTGCTTAGATTACCTATAGATTTTATTGGTGTTTAATCTGAGTAATCCTCTTGCTCTAATGAATTTTATTTTTGGAAACTAACTTATTTTTATTTCATTATATTTATTATAAAATTAATCAATTATTTAGAAAAAGAAGGGGTT
>ERZ724506.321-NODE-321-length-17575-cov-4.850342_pt1 | contig 17575 bp, 5 predicted proteins | sample MGYA00376039_ERZ724506 | MGnify/ENA primary metagenome ERZ724506 (study PRJEB28724, sample SAMN07190887) | wastewater metagenome | isolation source: effluent of sewage treatment plant in Hong Hong | place: USA: Christiansburg, Virginia | collected 2016-03-01 ... | reverse complement strand
TAAGATTTCTATTTTGTGATATCAAGAGATATTAATTATATAATATAACTGATGTTTGATAGTAATTTTTAAGACTGTCTCAAATAAATTACCTAACTTAATGTCAAAGGAGCTTCTAAGGTTGAATCAATAATAAATAAATACTGTCCTATAGTTATGAGTTAATTACCATAATTACCTGAGGTAGAGTTTGATGTGGGACTTATAGAGGATAAATATATTCCATCTCCTGATTTAGTTGTATCGTATAATAAAAATTTTGCTAAAACTTTGAGTGTCCAGCCGATACCATAAAATAATAGACTCAAATAGATTTATGGGGAAAAGAAAATAGAAAGAAATACATTCGATTTTGCAAATTTTAAAAATCAATCACAAAATCCGTTATCGAAACCTTCAATTCTGGTATAGTAAAGATAATAAACGATTTTGAAACAACTTAAGTCAAAGAATATCGAAGCAACAATCCCGCAAATGTAAAGTTCATTAAGAAAGTACGAACTAAATAGTTTATAAAAAAAGTAAATAAAATTATAGAATACAAAATAGAGCAAGGTCAACAACACGTAAACTTTAGCAGATTGGAAGAAAATGAGATAAAGACTAATGAAAAATTTATCTAAATCATGAGGTAAATGAGAAAAATAATCAAATGATATTTTTTGTAGATTATAAAATACAAATTTAGTTAATACAAAGATCAAAATCTAGAATGGGATAATTTCTATGGTTATTTAAGTTTTTCACTTTAAGTTTTTTTCAATTGAGGCTAGTTACTTTTACTGTTCGAGTTATTTGAGATAATGGATTGAGATTTTTTTAATTGAACACTTCGTTATTTATCAGGATTGTGATGATGAAATCTTTTTACTTTGAATATTTTTGTCATTCCGCTTTAGTTGAGTGTTTGTATTTTTAAGGATTTTGATAGTTTTTATAGTTATTTCTGATATTATTACTTGAATTCTTGCTATTTTCTTCTAGATGTCGATTTAAAATCACATAAAAATCTTCTGAAATATACTTGTGTAGTTTGTTCACTCAAATTAGGAAAAGTATGCTCCCTACATTCCACTTTAACTTAAACTCCATTATTTTTCCTAACAATTTTAAATATACAACCATTCAAATAAGCACAGATAGGATGATAAGATTTCGCACAGAATGCATCAGAACATTTAAATTGCATTCCAGTAAAACTATTTTTAATACAGTATTCACAATAATCATGTTAGATTTAATTTTATACAACTACCTCCATAATTGTATCATGATTAACACCTTATTTTAAATGTATTTTAAATTATCTAATTTCTGCGAATCCAAAAAGTATCAGACATGATACATGATAAAAATGTGAATCGATATTTTTCATAGGAAATTTATTCTTCCCACAGATCTGACAACTAGGAGATTAACATTTCGACAAAGTTTTATTCAAATTCTCCATTTTCTTCAAATAAACACAAGCATCACATATAAAATCATTTTCTTAATCAATCTCAACAACCCCATAACAACTCTGATGAAAACTAGTATTACAATAATCACAATAGATAACTTTATTACTTGGTTAATTTTTAGTACAAAAACATACTTTACAATCAGTTTAAAAAAATGATCCATTTACTGTCAATGATCTTCTACCTTCTTTAACTTCTTGTTAATTTTATTTTATATATTGTAAGGCTTTTTAGTATTATTATGTGGTTTTATCGGAATACCCCGAACGAAAATACGAGATAGTTTAACATCCAATAAGATATTTTTTAATCTCTTATATTTTATTTTTTATATCTGGTATTTCAGGATAAAGTTATTTCTATTCCTAAATCGCCATCTCGATCTGATCCCAATACATATTATTCAATTAATGTTGTTAATTCAACTAATAATTCCAACAAGCAATTTAATTATCTATCTAACTAACATCCTATTTTCTAAAATTTGTTTCATATTGTAAACATTTCTGTATAAATTTTTCATCTTAACATTTAGCACCTAGATAAATATCAACTTATTTTGATAAACTCTCATTATATTATTTTTGTATTTTTTGACTTTATTTATTGCCGATTGTATGGAAAGAATAAAAATTTGGTAATTTTAGTAATAATTGTTAGTTATTAATTTATGATTATGGGGTTGATAATTTTGTGAAATAACCCGCTAATATATGCTTTTATTTTCCAGTTAGTATGTTTTATATTCGATATATAATTCTTATGGAATCGTCTTGGAATATTATTGGTTATGTTCTACATATTATTTATTGGTAATAGTTTAGTAATGGTGATACGATAGCACCAAACTACATAATATCCTAGGATGTTGTAAACTGACGGATATTTTATACTTATCTATCGGGTATTTGTTGGAAATAACGTCGATTCATTTTTGTCCACCAATTATTACCTCTACCTCAAATATAAAAAATACCTTTTCTTGAGATATTCTTCATCATTGGATCCTTAAGATGACTCTGCTAACTTTTTCATCGCTAGAATTAAAAATATGTATTACGAATCTGTCTGAGATTCTATTTTCTTTCTTGTTTTTCTTTCTTGTATTTTGATCGTAGTTTTTGATGGAATTATTAGTATGCGGTACTTGATTGTTATTTTTTCATTTGATTATATTTACAAAGTGTTATTAATATACTCGTATAAATATTTTATAATTATTTTTATTTTGTGGTTTACTTTTTTGCTCTTCTTTTTTATCTTTTATCTCTATTATCACTATTATTTTGCTAAAATATATTTTGATTAAAAAAAATTGTATCTGTGGGATTCGAACCCACGGAAAAGTGGTCCTTGGCCACTCCCCTTAACCTCTCGGGCAAGATACATTGCTAATATACCTGAGTCTTTCTTCATCCCGTACAACTTTGATATTAGAGAAAATATTTTTAATCAAACATTATACATTATTATTTGTTTAGTTGTTTGATTTGGTCTTTTAGTGTTTTTCAGGCTTGGAGTTATTATTTTATAGAGTTGGTGGCCTATTCAAGCATTCTCTTTGAGACTCAACTGTCGATATTTTTAACTTCATTGATGATTTTTTTCATAGAGGCAATATGGAGGAGGTCTATGGCACTTGCACTACAGCTTATTACAGGAAAATGGAATTCACATCTTTTTTTAATCGAAGTGAGCTTATTTTCTCGATTTTTTGCGAATTATTCAAGATTAATTTTCTTTTCATTAATGAATTTTCTTTTTAATATTAGCTAGGAAAATAAAATATTTTTTTTATGTATAGAATTAATTAAGGCTTTTTCTAGATTTTCAATTTATCATAAATATTTCAGACAGAAAAAGTTCTTTTAGAGGATAGAATTTAAATAGAATAAATATAACAAAATTTTTAAAACTATAAACTATAAAATATGAAATAATGATAAAAGAATTGATATCAAAAGCATTAAACTTGAATATTTTTAGGAGAAAGACTTTAATAGTTTTTATTTCTCTATTTAGGTTTCAAATTTTTTTATTTTTTTAATTTAATCAGGAGTGCTTACTTCTTAATTTATGGTTCTTGGTTCATAGTTTTCTTTGGCATTATTAAAACCTATTTATTTTATTTCTTATCGATTTGTATTAGTGGTATATTTTCTATCATATCATTTCTAGAAATTTCCTTTATCTACTATTTACCCTCAGTTTAGATTTTCTAAGTTCGGGGATTCCTGCACATGACAATAGGCTACCGTTTCGAAGATACTAAAACATGATTAGTATTGTTAGCATCAACCTAATGATCAGATAGATTTGTGCTACGAAGAGTAGTAACAGCAGCCTCTAGACACTTGAGAAACACAAAAATAACAAAGGCATACTGAAGAAAGATCAAAAAATCAAAATCCATAAATAGAGCGACTTACTCAGCTATCATAACTACGTAGTGAAAGTTAAAATGTTGTTTTATATTTATTTATAATAGAATTATTTATCAGCTTAGGATTTTTTTATCTACTTCCAATTTTAATTTTATTCTCTTCTTCTTTTTATATTTTTTATCCTCATTTCGGAGAGTTATAAATATTGTTTAATAATTATTTATTTTTAATTTTTAAGTTTATTTACTAAGTTTAATCATCAAGTTGGAGTTAAAGTTTCAACTTCTTTGTTTTTCTTTCTTCGTTTCTTCTTATGGACTTCCTCGTCAGGAAATTGTCCAGGTACAAGTTTTGGTTTATCATCTTTTTTTTAATCAAAGGTCATGGCAGCGAAGTTTAGAGAAGCAGCGAATGATTTGAACTTAGCTTATTCTTTCTTTGGTTATGTTTAGATTTTTCTACCAGGACTAACTCCCCTTGGCTGTCCTTAAAATTTAAGTGATCTTAACCAATACACTCCATAGAGTTATGTTTAATCATAACCAACTCGATTTAGTAATGTGCCAGTGTAACTAAAGATTTTAAAGCAATTATCGACTCGGAGTCTAGGTGTGACAATTCCTGTTAAAATTTTACGATCATCATAAGACCATTGACAATAAGAAGCAGAACTAGATTTACAGTATCCTATTTGTTTCAGTTATTGCAGGTCCCATATTTACATTTCTCCGTTCAAATTTCCAAACCCTGCAAGACATAAAAATCTTCCTAGGTGACCCCAACTAATACAATTTCTATGTTTTTTACCAAACTAGAAAATAATTTCATTAGATTTATTGAACATTTTAATACTTCCAGGCATAAATCCACTGATTACGATGAATTTATCTCCACTAGGATGCCAAGAGAAATCATGGACAGGCCCATTCTATGCTTTGATTGTTGATATCTTATTTTTTTAATCATTGTAGATGAATAGACCAAACTATCCATAATAAGATTTCCCAGAAGGATCGAAATAAGTTTGTAATTCCATTAAAAATTGGTTTGTCAAAGGACTAAACTTGATTTTTATCTACTCAGCCTTTTTGATATTTTTTGTATATAATGGTTATTTATCAGATTTATTCGTGAATATCTAACACTTTCCTTCGTTTGTCTTCTTATCCAAGAAGATGGTGACCAGAAAATATTATTAACCTTTACTAATTTTAGAAACTTCGAAGAATTATATAATTCCACTAGCAATTTATCTAATTTTAATATTTTTTTAGTTGTACACTTCAATTACCTTATTGCTGTATCTAAAATAGAGTGAATCATCAGCAGAAAATCTGACCAAAGGGAAATGTTGTCTATTAAAATAATTTGTATATTGATCTTCTTTAAAAACTGCGACTTCTTTCAGGCCAGGGAGAGAGAAAAGATATGTCTTTCCTTAATTAATATTGATTTTTTAAATAATTTGTAGAAATTTTTCATCTGGAGAAAGACTGACTGATTGGATGTAATTAAATTATTTTTCAGCAACAGAACGTTGCTATTTTAAGCTATATAATAGCACTATCTTTTCCGAGACTGCGATAATCAAATCAGTTTTTTTAGATTGGATCACACTTGTTGCCTTACCGAAAATTTTATTTTTACGCTAAGCAGACTCGATATAAGCCGAGGTGATAAAGACTCCTTACTTTTAAAAGATCAAGACCTCCTTAGGCCCCTTATCATCGGCGATAGTATAAACTTTTCCCGTCTCCATTATAATAATTACAAAAAAAAACAAAAAAATTCAAAAATAATTCTTTTATAGTAAGGCAGAAGATTAATATCATCGAATAAAATTCGTAAAGTCAAGTAAGTTTTCCAATGTAGACAGTTTGTTACTATTATTTGCCAATCCTAACTTACATTTTGTTAAAACTAAATCGAATCTGAACTCTAGACCATTCAATTGTGAGGATAAAGTGTTTATTTTATCATTGTATTATGTTTCTGTTATTTTTCTCATTGCATAGTTGTTGGTACGGAATGATGCTTCTGTTAAAGTCACGCACATTTTTATTAAACCTTATAATTTAACACATTGGGTGGCTAACAGTCTTTCAGTTCTTTATTTTTCAGCTAAAAACTATTTCATCTTTGCTGCTTGCTCTTCTTAATATTTTTTATCTTGCTGAATATTTTCTTTCCCAGTTTTATAATTTATTTTTTGAGTGGAAGGACTTTTGGATATATTTTGGCTTTTCACGTTATTTGTAAGACTGGCAGTCGACTTTCTATTGGGAAAATTGATTCTTTATTAATTTAGAACTTGGCTGCTTAGTGCTGATGTCAATTCCCTATTTGAAGCCCCAGTTCCAATTTGAGATTAATTTATTACTGTTTTTCCCTGTTTACTCCTTTATGTGCCTACTTTTAAACATTTAGGATAATTGAAACTCTTCTTAACAAACTTACAAAAATAATAAAAGAAAATTAATCTTTACTTGCGATGTCTATTAGTTAAAATAGATCTTAAAAGATTTTCTATTTTTTTTCTGTGATATATTTTTTTCTCAAGATCAAACATCATCTAGGCATATTTTCTACGTTTCAGAGAAAGCGAGTTATAGGGAAATATTCTTGAATTATAATCTAGTTTTTATTGTTTTTTCCATAATTTCTCGTAGATAGATAAATTTTTTATCACATTTTGTTTTATTTTTTCATCAAATAGAGCATTAATTTTCCATAAATTTAAAGCAAGTAATTTCTTTCGATTAAGAGTACTGTTTTTAGAATTAGAATTGAATGAGAATCTTAACCATTTTCTAGTATATTTAATTATGAGACCCTATTTTCTAAGCCTTTCATCAGCTTAATCTAAACTTTCTGAGCTTATTTGAGTAGAACAATCATTAACTCGATTTTTTTTTTTCCTGTTTGAACTCTCTTGATAATTTTCATAATTATCATAGGTCTGTTAATGTTCTTACTATTAATTATCTAATTGTTGTTTAAACATAACTTTCTTCTTTGCTTAAGATCTTCCTGAACCCATCATATTTTTCTAAGCACTAAAGTGACAACTTCTATCTGCAACATCGCGGCTATTGTTTTTGCTACTGCTATTTTGAATTCCTGAAGTGTTGTCCATTGAACCTTCTAGAATAAGCATTTATTTTGATTATTATTCCATAATAGCGCTAGACTCAGTTACAAAATTATGGGAATTTCGTGCAAAAGTCTCATTGTGAAGACTGTTAATATTCTGTGGACTTGAGATTTTTTGCAGCTTAATGGCATTATTAGAATTTTAAGATATGCAGTGTGTCTTCGTATTGAATATTCTAAAATATTAAATAAATTTTACTTAATTCTTTTACGATTTGATGCATTTGTCAGTTAGGAAACATTTCTGCTATCGAAATTCGACTGGGCTTATTAGTTGTTCTGATTAGACTGATTCTGGGATAGATTTTGTGAGTTTAATGATTCTAGTTCTGCTATTTATTGACTTTTGAGCTCTAGTGCATTGTGTAGCTCATTTAAATATTTTTAATAGGCTTATAGTTCTGAAAATTGAGCCAATTTTGATCTTAAAATTTTTCTTTCATGAATCATATCATTATATTATTTTTTGAAAGCCTCCTCCATTTAGTCCTTACATTTATTACAATCAGCTTAAAATTTACGATAGAGTATCATATACTATTAATCTCTGATCCCCATCCTCTCCTGTACACTCCTAAGTTTTTTCTCTATAAGTTTAATAGTCTCCATATGAATAATCATTTCCCCAATACCTTTACTAAATTATATTTAATTAATCTATTTTTATCTTTGAGTCAGTTTACGATCAAGTTAAATCAAATCCAATTATTTATTTTTAAGTACTTTCTCTACGTAGTCCAGGTACAATGCCTTATTTTGGATGTTTGGTGGTTCAGAACTTATTATTTGATTTGTTTGGGATAATGAGATATTTTTTATCTTACTAAATGCTAGATTTAGAGATAGGTGTCGATTCGCATTCCGAATGATTTTATTCTATAGTTTTAGCATTATCCTTACAGTTAATTCTAATTTAAATGTTTATAATAAATGATATGAAAGGCTATAATTCTTATAAAATATACTTCATTTCTCCTCCACAATTTATTTTTTATGAGTTAGAAGATCTAAACAAATAGCTTCTCAGAAAACTCTATCATGTATCTCAATATGTACTTAACTTTAGTCATATAAACAATTTCGTATATCAAGCATACCCTTAACCCTAATTTTATGGCTGTTTTTATTTTTATTATTAGAGCGAAAGTTGCTGTTTGTTCTTAGTCTGATCCTAATCGATGTTTTTGTAATGGGTGTATGTTAGCTAGAAGATATGCAGCTTTGTTCTAAAAAAATAAATAATGGGTTGAAAATATTATGTTAGAGTACAAAAATATGGAAATCTAGACAAATAAAACAAGTGTCAATATCCTTCAATTCCAGAAACCCTAAATCTGTACCTGCTAATCAATAAAAAAAAACTTAGAGGAGTAGCTATAAATTCTAATGAAAATGTACTAAAAAAAGAAAAAATAAGAATGGTAACACGACTATGAAATGGTACGATTTATATCTCTCATCTATATTGTGATCAATATACACTTTTTTATTGAGTGTGAAGAGAAATAATTTGTTAAGATTATCAATTATATTCGAGATTGTCATTAATAGCCTAAGAATTCTTAGCATGCGTTTCAAATTGTGCAGTAAATGAGAGAAGATAAATATAAGGAGATACTTTAAAGTCAAGTTGGTAAAAAGAAATGATTTTAATAAGTTATTCTTTTTTAAAACTTAGGTTTTTTTCAGGTCTATCGTTAAATAATTTTATATTTAAAGGGCAGGATTGTACATTATTTTTATTGATCTATTTTAACAGAGTCACCAATATCTAAATAATTCTAGCGATTATTCATTTTTTTAGTTCGTATAAATGCAGAAAAAATGGAAAATAAATTAAAACTTTGTAAAAAAAAATTAAAAGAGACTCATACAAACAAGGAAGATGAAAAATACCATATCTTGTCGATAAATATAAGTAACATTAAAATAAAAATGTAAAAAATAGTAAAACTCGCAAAATAAGCAAAAAGATAGAAGTCTATAATCCAATAAAAAAATACTCATAAATATTTTTTATGAACTCAACTAAAATCATTTCTTTTTATTTCTCAATATTTTAAGATTTAACACGAATACCTTAATTTATAAAATTTACTAATTTTTTTTATTTTTTCTGTTATATTTCCATATTTTTTATTTTATTCTTGTCTTCCTAAAGTTGTAATTGAACCTTATTCAACCTTTTCTCCAATAAATATTTAATTTAAACAAAACTATTGATATTGTTGAAAAATAAACTAAAAAATAAAGGTTAATTTAGGTATTCTTCTTGATTATTTTAACTTCTTTATATATCTATATTTTACAATGAAAATACTAATCTAACTGACCCAAAGTCTCTCCACAAATAGTTTTATACGTATGATATTAAATAAGTTAATAAAATGTTAGTCTATAACTATTGCATCATAAATTCTAATTACAAAAATGCTATATATAAATTAAAATTACGTCATTCCGAGACTAGAAGCAATCTATGGACGAATAGCTAAGGACTAGGGATAGTCAGCGTTCTCTTACTGCCGACGAGCAAGATTAAATGAACTGGTCTTAATCAAGTCAAACCTACTACTATTCAAAATTTTAACTATTCTAGGGCAATGAGGAAATTAATCAATTTTATCGATATAGCGTGTTTCTATCAAAGGTCTCAGAAGAGTTAGGTGAATAATGGAAATCTTAAGCTCATGTGCTATTTCATCCTTTTTTTAACTCTCAAGATGTTTTTATGAATTTGCTTTCAATATGGCTCCAACTTCATCCTATGGTTAACACTGTACATCAAAACCCTTTCTCGAATTCCAAGTTAAGTCCTCCTGTTTTTAATAATAACTTTATCTAAGAATTTGTTAACAGGATGAAAGGAATTCATGCTTAAAACGAAGGAAAAGATATTTCTGATTTAAAAATTAATGCCACATTCACGAAAACTATTTGTATGGGATTTTTTATCACTGCAAATGAAATATGGACTGAGATGTTTCGCACTGAATAGAAAAATACAAATAAAGGATTTTCACTATTTAAGGGAGTTACCAAAAAAATAGAAAGTTTTTAACCTTTGATGGTCGTTACATAAAAAATTAGTAATCTTTTTGGGCGCAAAAAAGTAAAAGTTGACTAATCTTACAATCAATCCAAGGCAAACGATGCTATGTTCGGTGATTGTTACTACTAATTCAGAAGAACAATGGGACTCTAAAAATAACTATAACGTAAAATGAGCGAGTTTTGTTTAGAATAATAATAACAAAACTAGAATGTTGATATAAAGGATAAGAAAAAAATAGTTACTAAAGATGAATTTAAACTTGAATAATCTCCAATGTAAAAAAATGTTTTAGGAAACATTTACTCTTACATTACAAAATTTTTAAATAGAAAATATCCTTGGCAAGTTGCCAGTAGCTTCGTTACTAATATTCTAGATATAAATTAATAGAATATGGAAGATGGTACTAAAATTAAAGTATTGAAACCAGCTTAAGATTTCTATGAAAAACTTATCTTAGGATGGTTGATGCTTAGAAAATGTAAAGATCAAAAAGCTTAAATATCTTTATAGGAGTATGTATCTCACATAAAAATATCATTTGGCCGAGCATGGCGTGAGAAATACATAATCCCAACAAAATATTTCTATGAAAGATTGATAAAACATTGGAATGACATCCACAGAGAAACCCAGATAATAAAATTAAGTTAAAAATAAATTCTAAATAGCTTAATAAATAAGATTAGATAAAGTATGCGATAGGATTGGCAAAGAAAAATAAAAATATAAAAGAAGAAAAGCCATTCAACTAAATGAAATATTTTTAATCTCACTCTTTTTATTGATTTTCAATACATTTGTTTATTTTATTTTTATCATTTTCTAAGATTATTTTTGGTTTATCTTTTTACATCGAAGAGTGTAGAATTTCTGTATTTTTGTTGAATTGCATATTTTTGGAAGTAGTTGGCTATCGATATTTTATTTATGAGGTGATTTTAAAGAATTTGTTAGGAACATGGAAGAAATTTATTTTTTTACTTTAAATTTACACTATTTTAGAGTCTTAATATAAATAATAACATTATGAGTTTAGAATCTGTAAACTAATCGAACCACGCAAGCATAAATTCACCAAATGGATAGAAAATGTTACCACACGTAAACTACGCTACAACAAAAATGGATATCGACCATGAAACAGACTAATTAAATTTGATGGATACAAGCTTCTAAAATAATCTTTCATCTTAGCATTCTTCTGCTATATGGAATGCATCAATATAGTTTCTAAAGAACTCATTGAAGATAAAATTTGATGAAAGCAAAGGGTTTAATGATTAAAATATTATGGAATCTAATATGGAAATTAAGGAATAGTTAAATGAAAAAACAGACATATTAGATATTATTCAGAAAAATGATGTTTTTATTTGGAATCATTAGGCTGAAAGTTTTAGATCAGCTCTTCGTCATTCTCGTCATCTCAAAGAACTTCTTCTTAATATTTACTATCTCTTTCCTGAAGAAGTTTTTCTGGAAATATTAATTGTGTTATGTTAAGCTTGGTAAAAATATGAAACCTATAAACAAACAACTTTACTAAACTAAAAATTTGCTAAATTTCTAGCCCCATCATTCATTAATCTCGATATCAATCTACAAACAATTGAGTTAAAAAATCAGAAACCATCAAAAACTTACATAAAATAGAAGGAATAAGAAATAATAGAAAGGGCCCATGATGCTGCTATTGATATTGCAGGGAATTATTTCATTAATACAAAGATATCTTACATAAATTTAAGGAAAATAGATTTTAGTATCAATAACAGTAATACAGTCAGGATAGAATTCGAAAAATTTGTCAAAGCGATCACTAAAGGACTTTTCCTATGCGCTGAAGGTTGCTTCAAAAACACTTTTGAACCGTATCAATCAGAATCCTTCGATGAAGCCTGGTTCTCAGAAAGATCCCTAGATTCCTAAAGCTAGAGCAAAAGCGGAAGAAAAAGAAGAAATATTTGAGTATTAGCCTTTTATTTAAAAATCCAAAATAATAGAAATATTATAAAATAAATATTAAATATACAAGTTCGATTTGATTTATATCATTGTTGCTAAATATAATCAGAAAATAAAGTAAAATAACTATAACAAGGGTAACAATGTTTAATAGCCTGAAAGATTTTTTTAAGTCCAATAAACCTAAAGTCTCCAACTAGAGTAAAACCGTGACAAAATAATAAATGTAGCCTAGGGTTAGATATTTATTAATTATAGGTTATAAGTTTTGGTACTACACAGAAACTATCAAAAAATTAATAAGATGATAATCTCGCATCATAATCTATACCCGATACAAGGTATCTATACCCTTATCCAGATATTCTACAATAGAGGAACTATCAAGCCTAAAAGATCTAGGATTAAAAAAAGATTAAATCTAATAGGGTTAGATTGCAGTATTTATGGATACAAAATTTGTTTTTTGTAAACTAGACTATAAATACAGTTAGACTAAAATAATAGTAACAAACTATAAACTATGTATATATTGCCCAGAAAATTAACCTGCATTTTTTCCATTGAGTAAAATTGATAAATTGAATAAATATACGACAAATTAGACTATCTACAAGATACTTATACAACTTAAAGATGGAAGGAAATATAAATTTAGGATTAATTCTTAGCAGATTTGGAAGAAATTATATGATAGAATTTAAATGTTTGCTTTTATTAAATCAAAGAAACATTTCTTTGCTTATCGTCATTTTTAGAATAATCAGAAACTTTAAGCTTAGTTTAAAGGTTGGAAATTATATGATCCTATCTCTTAATTTATGAGGATGGGTATTAAATTAATGGAGCATACTTAATAACCTATCACAGAATTCAAATCTGATTTTAAAATTTTGGATAATAGAGATGGTAAGGTATGTTCAACTTATCCTGCGATATTAGTTGTACCTTCAAGGATGCCATATGATTCTTTATTACGTTGTGCAAGATTTAGATCGAAATAAAGAATGCCTGCTCTAACCTATGCTTATTAATATGAGAAAGATAAATTTGCTGCTGTTTATAGATCGAGTCAGAGTAAGGTAGGGGTACAGAATAGTAGATCTAGTGATGATGAACTTATGCTTAGAATGATAGGAAATCATAAAATAGATCCTAAAAGTAATTATTATGTTTATGTTTAGGTTAACCACAGAATTTAGGAGTTAATTGTAAAATATATGATGCGAGAGGTTTCTATGCAGCTTTTGGAAATAAGATATCAGGGAAAGGTTATTAATCTTAATAATTTTATTCCAACTGTAAATTGTAATTTTTAAATATTCCTAATATTCATGCTGTAAGGGAAGCTTATAATAAAACTGTTGAAGCTGCTTTTGGAGAAGATAATAAATTCTTTGTAGCTTTGGCTGAGTCTAAATGGTATGAATACATCTTCTTAATCCTTTATGGGGCATTGGATCTGGCTAAAAATTTAACTCAAGGAATGAATTGTTTAGTACATTGTAGTGATGGATGGGATCGTACTGCCCAGCTATGTTCTTTGGGTGCAATGTTAGTAGATCCTTTCTATAGAACAATCGAAGGATTCTAAATATTAATATAGAAAGATTGGATGAACTTCGGCCATCAATTCGCTAAAAGACTAGGCCAAGGAATGAATAATCCCCTAAGCGAATAAAAATCCCAAATATTCCTCCAATACCTAGATTGCGTAACCCAAATAATGCATCAATTCCCATCATAATTTTAATTCAACTACAAATTCATCCAAGAACTGGGATAACAAGCATATTCTAATTTATATGGAAATTTCTTATGTAATTGTTATGGAGAGATGATAAACTGGGGTATTAAATAGAATACTATTAATTTATGGAGTAAAATTAAAAAAGATAGGGATATATATATCAATCCATTTTATATTCCTGTGCAAAAAACTTTATTAACTTTGGATGCTAATTAGAAAAATATGAGATTTTGGAAATAACATTTTTTACAACATATTTAAAGTTTTAAGGATGTGTATGGAATTTATTCTTGTAAGTTTACATAGGATAATTTACAAATAATCCACAGACATCTCGCACAATAAAAAATGTTATTATAATAAAAATATTCTGATAATGATAACATTCTTAAAGATTTATAACGGGATATCCTCTAGCTCGAACGTAAAGTAAACGGAGAATCAGAACCAATACAAGCTGTATAAAATTCATAAAAAGATAGTCCATTAACAAAATTTATTAAAAAATAGTCATTAGAAGAATAGAACACAAAAAATAGATTTGATTCATTACAAGAAATTGGAGTAGAGAGTATGAAGAACTAAAAAATAGAAGAAAATTTGTAATGAAGAATGAATATTATTTGTGAATATTTCCAAGTAAATGATTGAGCTGTTTTTTATTTTTATTAATTATCGATAATTATGATAGGATATTTTCAACTATAAAATGTCATAAATCAAATATATGGGTAATACAGTCTTCTTATTCTTGAAGCTTCGATCTCGGCTTCGATTCTGGATCTTCTTAGAGCATTCTCTGTTGCAATTTATGCTTATACTCTAGATCTTCTGAGGGCAGCCTCGGTGGCGACTCTATCAGCAGCTATTTCAGCCTAAACTCTTGATCTACGAAGAGCAGCTTCAGTTGCAGCTCTGTCGGCAGCTACTTCAGCTTATATTCTGGATCTGCGAAGTGCATTATCAGCGGCGATACGATCAGCTTAAATTTCAGCGGCAACTCTCGATCTATGAAGAGCAGCTTCGGTAGCAGCTCTTGAAGCAGCTAATTCAGCCTATAATCTTGATCTCCTTAAAACATTTTCAGCAGCAATGTCAGCTTAGATTCTAGATCTCCTCAACACTGCTTAAGTAGCAATTCTTGAGGCAGCAATATCGGCAGCAACTCTAGATCTCCTTAGAGCACTTTCTGCTTAAAGAGCAGATACATAACTACATAAGAAAGGGCTTACCTGTAATAAGGATAGTAGTAAGACATTGAGAAGAATAAGAATAATTTTTATTTGAAGTTATATAAAAATCACAAAAATAAATGGAAGATAATAATCATAAATAACTTAAATATAAAATTTATTTAATATATAAATATACAAAAAATAAAATCCCTATGTCTGAACCTCAAACTACAGAGTAGTATATAGAAAAAGTCCAAAGATAATCACAACGAATGCGAGATGAGCATGTACCAACCCACAATGATATGATTAAAAATTATTACGCTTAGAAAAACTATTATGAGGAGAGGTTCAAGCAAGCTGTTGGTATTATTATTGTTCTTGTTGTTTCTTTTGTTGTTGTTAGACTTGTTTTTGATGGGGAGAGTTCTACTGATCAAGGCATTTGATTTTTTTATATGGAAATACTCTTATATTTTTTGTATATATTTTTTTAACGTTTATTTTTTTAGTATAATTTTTTATTCATTAATCACTGTCATCTTTGGCCAAGTTGTATAATTATTATAGGTCAATCTATTCATCAATAGGCTCGTACTTTCCATATTCTACCTTCAGTCCGCCATCATCATCATCTAATACTTTTCTTTATTGGTTCTTTTTATCTAAACTGAAGGCATTCTGACTATCAATATGGAATTTCAAACTATGACACATCCAATCATTAGGTTTGTCTTATTTTAATCTTTATGTAAATTTATTTAGTTTTGATAATACTTATCCTTATCTTTTTTAAGTCATACTTTTTTTTAGGAATTAGTATTTTTTCTTCTATACGTTTGACAGTAATGTTTTTTATTCAGCTACTAACTGTTTTCTACGTTATTTTGCACTACCCTATTTTAATTTCTTAAAGTTTAACTAATCTGATCTCAATGCTTAGTATTATTGTTATTGTAAATCTCTTAATCTTTTCATTTTTGACTCATCTTCTTAATTACCCTCATTATTTCGTCCTTGATTTTACTATCCCCAGACAAGCTAAATCTTTCCAGTTTCAGGGTTAACTTTTTTTTGATAATTTAATACTTAATCTTGTAATTATTTTTATTCAGGATGATTAAGTTCAGCATTTCTTCTTTTTTTAAGCAATTCAGATTTCAACATTGATTCTAATCCCTCATCTTAATTATGTACGACCAATGCTTAAGTAATCTTCTTAGATATTTATTTTTTTCTTTATTTTTATTCTTATTTCTATTTTCTCTTCTTTTATAATTATTCTTGAGTAATTGCAACTTTTTTTGACAGTTTTCCATCATTAAGTGTATCATGTGAAGATTTTATCTTATAATTTGGTTAATTTTAAGGTTACTATTCATTGAATGTGAGTTTATTTTTATTTTTTAATTTCTTTAATTATGTTTTTGTTTGTTTTTTTTATTACTGATCTGTTTTTTGCTGTTTTTTTTATTCTTCTTCTTTCTTTTTTTAGATATTGCGTGGTATTATATCATCGAATGGATTTAAGACGACCTTTATCTTCTTTATCGATGGAGGGTAATTTGGTCTATCATTTTAATCAGTTTATAAACTTTGAAATTCCAATAGATTGTACATAGAATCTCCTACAACTTTTCCAAATATCGTATGTTTCTTATTCAAATGCGGACACTATGCAAATGTTATGAAAAATTGAGAATTATTTGTGTTGCTTGCGCTATTTGCCATTGCGAGCATACCTCGTCGCCCAAATTTCAATCTTTGATGAAACTAATCTTTAAAAGGTACTCCATATATTGATTACCCTCCAGTTCCAGTCCCAGAAGGATCTCCACCTTGTATCATAAACCCAGGGATGAGTCGATGAAAAATTGTACCTTAATAATATCCTTATAGAGAAAGTTGGATAAAATTTCGACATGCCACAGGAATTTATTTAGCCCATAATTCTATTTATAGTTATCCATTTGTTGTTGTCATTATAACTTTTGCTGTAGTTGTGGGTTAGTCTTTTGGAGCTATAAGATTGTTATTCATGATTATTAAATATTATAAGAGAATCGAATATTATAAACTAATCATTTAGAGGTTTGTTGCTATTAGCTTTCCTTATCAAATAAAGGATCTTCTTTAGGTTTTTGACCTAAGAGCTTTCTTAACTTAGCCTACATTTTAATTTATTTTTCTTTGACAGATTCCCCATCCTAAAATTTAAATTTCTAATTATGTAGAACTTATCTTTTACCTTCAACAAGATTCTGCAAACTCTAATAATATAACCCAAGATATTAAAACCCTTTCTTAAAATAATATTTTGAAGTTTCTTAAAAATTAATATTTTTTAATTCTTCCATATTACCTACCTTATTCTTGTTAAACTATGTAAGCCTTTGTTTTATTTATTATTTTGTTTGAGATAGATGTTGCTTGATAGAGTTTTATTTCTATTTATCTATCTATGATTGTTTGTAGGTTAAGATGTCTTTTTGTATTTGGAGTTATTTTTATGCTTGCATATGTAGGTATAGTTTTGTATATCTTGGCAGATTAGTTAGTTTTGATTTTGAGATATTGGGGTATAACAAGAATTTTGTCATACCCTTGATAAGATTGATATATTTCAT